>Ga0316608_1000031_pt1 | contig 78591 bp, 59 predicted proteins | sample MIS2016152B_MG_FD_207673 | JGI IMG/M metagenome (GOLD analysis project Ga0316608, IMG submission 207673) | Microbial mat bacterial communities from Middle Island sinkhole, Lake Huron, Michigan, United States - MIS.2016.152B | ecosystem: Environmental > Aquatic > Freshwater > Lake > Sediment... | reverse complement strand
CAAAATTGTAGAAAGTACAAGAGAAATAATAAGACCTAATCGGAAAGAAGAACGAAAGCATCGACCCAAGAAGCTTTATTCTATGAATTACAAAAGATTATGAAAATTTCTTAACTAAACGACATTGTATTGTTATCTATTAATTCTTTATAATATTTATTGCTTTCAATTTGGTTTAAAGCTTCTGCGATTTTAAATATTTTCAGCATCTCCTTTGGTGTGTAAAGACGTGGCATGCCACTGGTGTGTAAAGACGTGGCATGCCACGTCTCTACATCTTCAATTATCTCTTTAAATCCTATTTCAAATTTTTCTATTTCATTATATATTAAATATTTAGTTGTATCTATCAATGAATTTCGTTTTATATTAACATCATTGCATAACCATTTAATGATAATATCTTGAAATACTGTTTTAATTTCATAATTGGGTATGGCCAATTCATGAGTTTCTACCAGTTTTATTTCTTGATGTTAAATATCCGCTAAAAGTCAATAGCGACCAGAATAATTCTTTATCTGTATCTAAATCAGGAAAAACAAAATTCTCCTCAATTTCTTTTTCAATTGTTTCATTGTTAATTAGTTTTAAGAGTTGTTCTCTGGTATAACTGGCTTCTTTCTTTTTGAGCTGTTCTTTTATTAATTCATCTGAGCTTGTATTTGCCCAGAATGTTTTAAACCCACTTTTAAAACTGACCGCATAATTTAAAATAGACCAGGGATTATAAATATCATAGGTGCTGCCAATCTTATATCCATCATACCAATTTTTTATTTGGTCGTATTCTGTGGAAACATTAAAATCTGAAATAATTTGCTTTGTTTCTATTTCTGTAAATCCAAATTTATCCGAAAACTCGTCATCCAATATAGAGTACACACTAACATTATTTAAACCAGTAAAAATACTTTCTTTGGATACTCTTAAAATCAAAGATAATAAACTTAGTGGCTCTCTTCGTTGAGAATTTCGGAATTATTATATGTATGTAGGAATGGTTAAGAATGTATTGAACTTTTAACCTTAACTCTTACTTAATCAGAAATGATAAATCAAACCCATTTTTCCATCAGCTGGAAACCTAAATGGACCCGGTTTTAGGTTCAAATTAAAATGTTTTTTCAACACGATTTCAATACTTAATTTACCTTTCAAAAAAGGTTTTCTGAAGAAAATATTGCCGCCAATGCCTAAACCAATGGAGTTAATTGTTGTTGTCTCAACTTTGTCTCCAAAACGCCTGAATTGACCGTAATTATAACAAATTTCTGTGAGAAGTAAATTTCGTTTCCAAAAGTAATACCGCATAAATGGAGATCCGGTTACAATTCTGTAAAACGCCACTCCTTTTTCACCCCATATTTTTGAATGTTCAGTATTCATTGAAATTCCTAATAAAAAATGATTATTCAAATACATACCAAACCTTGGTGAAGTTCCCAATCCCATTAATCCTTCATCAGAATCCAACCATCTACCTATATATCCATAACATGCAACGCCTGTCATAAAGCGGTATTTCTTTGTTTTTAAGCTATCCTGAGAATAAATATTTGAAATGGAAATGAGTAAAATACCTATACTTACAATTATTTTTTTTAGCATGAGTTTTAATTAAAAAATGCTCTTAGTGTTTTAAAATTGGACTTATCCTACACAAGATAATACCTAAAATTAGATAATAAAAAAAATTCAAATTATTTTTTATAATTTTTTTTCTAAACAATTTATTATCAAATCAAAAAGTAAAAGCATCCATATTTTGCCTGCACCAAGTCTGTAGTAGCTCTTTATGATACATCTTGACTTCTAATAAATTAACATCTGTCGATAAATCTATGGTTTCGCCTGGATCTTTGGATAGATCAAACAATTGTTCGCGCTTTTCACCATAAGAGAAGAGGTTGTATTTATAGGTTTTTGTCCGTATCATTCTGCCCATCCTCGTTTTGTTTTTTGGATCGGGAAACAGCTCCGCCACTACAAATTCTCGGTCTTCAAATTGCTGACCTTCTACCAATGGTTTAAGGCTTTTACCCTGACAATCTGAGGGAATCGGAATACCGGCATAATCCAGAATTGTTGGAAACACGTCCAAACCCGAACATAAGTAATTTTCGAAGCTCACTCCTTTGGGCGTTTTTCCAAATTGGGTTATGATGAAAGGAACCCGCATGGCTTCTTCATAAAAATTTAACTTTGCAGCCCATTGATGCGAAGCGCCTCCATCGCCATGATCGCTTGTGAAAATAATAAGAGTATTTTCATCCAATTCTGCTTTTTCCAAAGCCTCAATGATTATACCTATCTCTTTATCAACTTCTTCTACCATTCTGTAATAGTGGTGGAGGTAATTTCGCCAATCTTCTTCACTATATTGATGCGTCATTGAAATTTCGTTGCCATAATAGTTCCTTGTTCTGCAATCCTGAATAAATTGAGGTTCAAAAGCAGGAATTGCAAAGTTATAGGGCAGGGGAGGAGCCGATGAAATATTTTGAAGTTTTGGGTATCTATCTGGTTCTCTGGGAACATAACAAATATCATGAGGATTGTGCAAAGAAACACCCAATACAAATGGTTCTTGCATTTTGTTTTGCAAGAAATCAGAAACTTTCATTGCCAATGGATGATCAGTTATTTCTCCCTTTCCCGACATTTTATCCCTATCCATAAAGTCTAGTACCTCAAAACCCGGAATTTCTTTTAAACCCAAGGAATGAGGATAATTTTCGGGAAGATGCCATTTGCCTGCCCAATAAGTTTTATATCCCGAATTTCGCAAAATTTGCCCAAAATTCTGAATGCTTTCCAGAGGCTTATCATCATTGTAAAGTACCCCTGTGCTATGGGGCATTTTTCCCGATATCAAACTGGAGCGTGATGGTCCGCTGATCGGCGATGAACAGTAACAATTTTTGAAGTTTACACCAAAAGCAGCCAAACTGTCCATATTGGGAGTATAAACATAAGGGTTTCCATTGGCGCTCAAGGCGTTCATGGTTTGCTGATCCGTAAATAAAAATAATATGTTGGGGCGTGTTGCTGTTTTGGGCAGTTTGGAATTTGAATAAACCTGATTCGCCATGGCTGCACATCCAACCAAACTGCTCTTCTTTATAAAATCTCTTCGATTCATATTCTTCTTTGTTAATCTTCTAATTCTATTCTTTTAAAAAGATGAGGAAATTGCCAGCTATCGGCATTTCCCGAGTAAGTCATTTGGGTTTTCCTTACTTTTTTGTCCACATCATTGATAGATACATCAAAGCCGATCTGTTTTCGAAGGCTATAGTGATTTTTCATGATTTCTGCTTCTTCTATTTGAATTTTTACCTCATAACCTTTGTTCTTTATGATGCTGGTTTTTACAATTATTTTATGAATTTCTATCGGATAAGTGAGAGGAAAAAAGCTTATTTTCTCTTTAGAAAAAGGATATATATTGATCTTAAATACACCTTTTTCATAAAAATTATGAACCTGCAAGCGAACAGGTCGGATATCTAAATATAATTCGAGAAATTCACCTTTTTCTTGTTCAGATGTTTGCTCAACGATGCTATCGTCCAGAATGAAAAATTCCATTTCGATTCCGCTTGTTGTTCTCGCAATTTTTCCTTGCAGTGAACAATCTTTTTCGCCCCTCCAAGTTGTTTTCCCATACGTAATTTGTTCCATGGAATTGATTGAAATATTGGAGGTTTTTTGCGAAAAAAGGAAACCAGCCAGACATACATGAATCAACAATAAATAGAATCTCTTCATTTTGTATTCAATTGAGTGTTAAAAATCAATTTTTTAGTATTGGAATTTGTCAAATTATCCGAGTAATTTTGTACAGAATTCAATCGCTAAAAGAATATTTCGAAATAAGACAATTTTCGAAATAAAATTCCATACTAAAATAAAAAATGATGGTTTTTCTTCATGAAGCGGTGAAAAAAATGAGGACAAATAAGAATTGATATGAGTATGAATACAATAAGTTTTGAACGACATTTTGAATATATTAAAACGTTCACATCTTTATACATGGCAAGCCCGCAATCGCCATCCTATTTGAGGGAAGCGGCTATTCTTCCATTGCAATATCCCTTTAAGTTTGATGATATTCAGGAAGGAGAATTATTTGTGGGAAAGTTACGATCTCTGATCCTTGAATTCACCCCCCAAACCAATGTGATGAATGGTACCGGTTTTGCTTGGGTTTTTGATGAAAAAGCATGCAATCAATTATTGGAAGAACCCGAATGTACCAAAGAACAGAAAGCTGAAATATTGGAAATTTTGGATTTTTGGAAAACCGAAAATACAGCAACTAAGTTTCGCAACCTTTATTCAAAGGAAATGCAAGAAGCCCTACCTTCCGATGCTTGGACAGAGGATTCGGGTGCTGCCTTTCCATTATACAGAATGAGTGGATCGCATTTAGACTACGATTTATTGCTACAATTGGGCGTAGTAGGTTTAAAGGATAAAATTCAAAGGAAGCAAAATCAAAATCAGGATGATTCTTACAAATCTGGCTTGTATCAAGCAATGCAAGGAGCTTTGGATGTAATTATTTCTGCTCTGAAATATTATTCCTCAATGCTGCATTATTACCAAGGACAAACCAAGAATTCCGCCTGGAATGACCACTTGAAAAATCTTGAAAAATCCTTAAACAATCTTCAATTTCATAAGCCCTGTAATTTACTGGAAGCTATGCAATTGATGTATATATATAATGCCGTTTCCGGTTCTTTGTCTTATGGAAGAATAGATGAATATTTGGGTGATTTTTTGGCAAATGATTTAAAAAATAAGACCATAAATGAAGAAGGAGCGATAACCTATATCCAAGGCTTATGGAAATTGATGGAAAATCGAAGTTCTGTTTTTGATGGTCGCCTGCTAATAGGTGGAAAAGGTCGCAGAAATCCGGAAAATGCAGATCGATTTGCTATTTTAGCCATGGAAGCAAGCTTAAGGAACAGAGCAGTTTTGCCTCAGGTGAATCTGCGTATATACAAACAAATGAATCCGCTGGTGAAGAAAAAAGCCTGGGATTTAATTTCTCAAGGTTGCACTTTCCCGCTTTTGAACAATGACGATGTCAATATTCCAGCAGTTTCAAAAGCCTTTGAAATTGACTTGGATGAAGCAGCCTCCTATACGCCTTATGGTTGTGGTGAATATGTTTTGTACCACAAAAGTTTTGGTACTCCCAGCGGGGTAATCAATTTGCTCAAAGTGCTCGAAATCACCATGAACAACGGCATAGATTCTTGTACAGGCATGAAGGCTGGTTTAGCACTGGGTGACTGTAATTCTTTCCACACTTTTGATGATTTACTCTCCGCATATAAAAAGCAAATCGAATACTTTGTTGATCAGCTTGCATTGCAAGAAGACCTTGAATATCAGTTTGCTGGCCAAGAAGGTGCTTTCTTATTTTTCAGTATTTTGTTTGATGATTGCATAGAAAAAGGAGAAGCCATTTTTAGTGGCGGCATTCGCTATTTGGGTGGAACCTTAGAGGCTTATGGAAATACAAATACTGCGGACAGCTTGTTGGCCATAAAGAAAGCTGTTTTTGAGGACAAAATTTTGAATCTAAATCAATTGCATGAAGCTCTTCTATCGAATTTTGCAGGGCATGAAAAGCTCAGAATTCAATTGACAAATTATCCGAAATATGGCAATGATCATGAGCAGGCGGATGCCATGCATTTGGACATCCATAACCACATTTGCAATTACACGCGTGACCAAAGATTCAAAACCCGTTTACACAACTACATGATTGTGTTGATCAACAACCATGCAAATACAATTTTGGGTCGAAAAACCATAGCCTCAGCAGATGGTCGAAAAGCTTACACCTACATGGCCAATGCCAATAATCCTTCGGGTGGTTTCGATAAAAATGGAATTACGGCCATGATGAATTCATTAGTAAAATCAGATATAGAAATCCATGCAGGTGCTGTTCAAAATTTTAAATTTTCGAGCGAAACTTTCATCCAACATCGGGCTAAAGTTGTAGCACTTTTTGATGCTTATTTTGAAAATGGCGGTGCGCAGGCCATGATTAGTGTCGTTAGCAAAAATGATTTGGAAAATGCAATCCTTCATCCAGAAAATTATTCAAATGTGATGGTAAGGGTGGGAGGATTTAGCGCTCGGTTTATTGATTTGGAAAAAGATGTTCAATTGGAGGTATTGAGTAGAACATTGAACTGATTGGGATGTGGTATTCTGAAACAGCGCAAACTTTTATGTTGCATTTTTTCAAAATAATGCTCACAAACCTGCAAGCAAGGCACTCAATCGAAGGTACACCACCTGAGCGAGCCGACGAAGATAATTGATCTAGTAGATACGCAATATATTGCGTATCTACATATTATTAAAAAACAATGGTTTTCAGAAAGAACAAAGCAATCTGTCAGTTATTTTGGACAATTCTGAAAAACCCAAGCCGTTATTATATTCTTGAATTTTTCGTTTTTTTGTTTCATGTCAAAAGGAGATAGAAAATCAAGTCTAAAATATTAGATCTGTTTCAATTAGGAATAATAAAAAATGAATAATGATAAATAGTCATTCCGAAAAACAGTTATGTTTGCGAATAAACTTTGATAAACACTTGATTTCTAAATACAACTTCAGAAGTTCTGAAATTACGTTTGAATCCAAGAAAAAAATTCTACTCTCATTATGCCTCTCTAAAGTACAAGCATTTTAAAAAAGCCGGATTATTTATTTTAAAAATCAAAAATCCAAAACCTTGTATTCGTTCTGGATAAGAAAATTATTTTTTTTTTTTGAAATTTGTATTTTAAATTGTACCTTTCAGAAAAATAATTTTATTGACTTAAAATACTATCTTACTATGGGTTTATTTGACAAGCTCAAGGGCGAATTAATTGACATTATCGAGTGGTTAGACCCCACCAGCGATACAATGGTTTTCCGGTTCGAACGAATGGGCAACGAAATCAAAAACGGCGCTAAATTGACGGTTCGCGAAAGTCAGGTTGCAGTATTTATAAATGAAGGCACTGTAGCTGATGTATTTGGACCTGGCATGTACACACTTACAACCCAAAATTTACCACTCCTTTCTACATTGAAGGGTTGGAAATATGGTTTCAATTCACCTTTCAAGGCAGAGGTTTATTTTATTAGTACAAAGCAATTTACAGACCAAAAGTGGGGCACTCCTAATCCTATTATGCTTCGCGATGCCGATTTTGGCGTTGTGAGAATCAGGGCTTTTGGAACTTATACTATGCGTGTTACCGATCCTGTAAAATTCCTCAGAGAAGTAGTAGGAACAAACGATGAATTCTCTACAGACCAAATAGCACAACAAGGTCGCAATCTTGTTATTACCCGCTTTACAGATGCCATTGGTGAAGCCAAGGTTCCTGTTCTGGACATTGCTCAACGATATGATGAGTTATCGAAATTTATTCAGGACAAAGTTTGTCCCGAATTTGTTGAATATGGTTTAGAATTGACCAAGTTCCTCATATCTAATATCAGCCTTCCCAAAGAAGTGGAAGAAGCGATTGATAAAAAATCGAGCATGGGAATGTTGGGTGTAAATTATATGCAAATGCAACAAGCCGAAGCTCTGAAAAATGCTGCCAATAATCAGTCAGGTGGCGGAATGGAAGGCATGATGGGCATGATGATGGCGCAAAATATGATGAATCAACAGAACATGGGAAACATGAACCAACAAGTTCCTCCTCCTCCCCCTATGGTTCGTTTCTATGTATCCATTAATGGTCAACAAGCTGGTCCTTTTGATATGAATACCTTGAAGCAAATGATTATGCAAGGTCAAATCAACAAGGAATCTTTTGTATGGAAAGAAGGTATGCCCTCTTGGTTACCTGCTTCTCAAGTTCCTGAGACTGCCGCTTTATTCTCGGCTGTTCCACCACCCCCACCTCCTCCGCCAGCTTTGTAACTTATTATTTTTCAGCGATGCAGGAGATTATGCATCGCTGTTTTTTCTATGAAACATTTATAATTTTAAATATTCCGAAAACAAAATCATTATGGAAGAACCAAAATACGCCGAGAAAATTAATCAAAATGAAGTGATTTGTAAGAACTGTGCTGCAAAGCTCAGTTTCAAGCCAGGTACTACAAGTTTGACTTGTGAGTATTGCGGAGCCGATAATCCTATAGAAGTAAAATCTGAGCCCATCGAGGAGATAGATTTTCTTTCATTCATAGAAAATAAAGCTCAGGAAGCCCCAACAATGCAGGTTTCTACGGTCAAATGTGAGGCTTGCGGTGCTCAAACCACCTTCAATCCCAGCATTGTTTCCGACTCCTGTGCTTTTTGTGGAAACAATATTGTTATCAAAGGCGGAACCACCCAAAACATCATTAAACCCAAATCACTTTTGCCTTTTGCCATTGAACAGAAACAAGGTGTTGAACTTTTCAAAAAATGGCTGGGTGGATTGTGGTTTGCACCTTCAAATTTAAAGAAATATGCCCGCCAAGATGGACGTTTAACGGGTATTTATGTTCCCTATTGGACTTATGATTCAGATACTCGCACTTATTACACTGGCGAACAAGGTATCGACAGAACCGAAACTTATGAAGAAAATGGACAAACAAGAACCCGAACTGTAACAGACTGGTATAGTGTAAGTGGTAATGTTTCCAGAGCATTCGATGATGTTATGGTCGTAGCCAGCAATTCATTGCCCATGAAACACGTTGATGGTCTTGAACCTTGGGATTTGAATAATTTAATTTCTTTCGATGAAAGATTTCTAAGTGGTTTTAAAGCAGAAAGTTATCAGGTAGATGTCAAATCAGGATTCGAAGTAGCCAAAGGTAAAATGGAAGTGGTTATCCGTCAGGATGTTCGTGCTGATATTGGCGGCGACAAGCAAAGAATCGATTCCATTGATACTTCATACAACGACATAACATTTAAACATATTTTATTGCCTATATGGATTAGCGCATATAAATATAACAACAAAGTATATCGCTTTCTTGTCAATGGAAGAACCGGCGAAGTAAAGGGCGAAAGACCTTGGAGCTGGATCAAGATCACTTTGGCTATTATCTTAGTCTTAGCAATCATCGGAGGTATTGTTTATTTGGCAAATAAATAGACTTAGTAAGAGTTAAAAGTTAAAAGTGGAAAGTAAAAAGTTCAATACTTAAGCATTCAAATATTTTTGAGGCTATCTATTTTTGATAGCCTCTTTGTTTTAATTAGTGAGATAAATATTTCATAATTCAAAAGTTATATTATTGTTGGGAACAACTATAAAAACAAAACACATGAGAAATTCTAATTTGATATTGATAATTTTGATATTTTTTGGATTAAAAAGCCAAGGACAAACTACTCAAACTTATCAAGGGGTTTTTGAAACAAGACAAACAAAAGGAAAAGCTACATACCAATATATTGAAAACTCAAATTATGAAAGAGTATATGTTGATAATTTCAAATACGTTGCAGATAAAAACACAATGTTAATTACAGGAACGTATCAAGAAGGCGTAAAAGATGGTACATGGAAATATAGTGTAACAAATTTTCCTGTTACGGCAGGTATTCAAAATGCAACTGCAAGCGGAAATTATGAATTAGGAAAAATGGATGGTATTTGGACTTATTCATGTAATAATATTCAAAAATTCATGAATGTTGCTAATAATCAAAAAGTTAATTCAAAAGTATCTTTTTTTAATGGTGTATTAACTGGACAATTTGAATATTCTGAAACTAATACGTACGGAAATTCTTCTTTAGCTATCAAAGGTAAATTCGATGAAAATGGTTTATTTGACAGTACATGGATAGTAAAGAAAAGGGAAAAAGGTTTGAATTATGAGAATATTAGAAAATATATAAGTGGAATTCTATATTTCAATTTATATCGTAATTCAGGAACTGGTGAAATATTGGCGAAAGAAGAAAATACTTTAAATCTTAATGAGTTTTTTGGAAAATATAATGAGGAGGAAAATGTAGGGACTATTCAAGGTGAAACCTATTATTTAGAACCTATCAAATATTATCCTTCAGTTTATTCAAATGATTTGAATAGGGAATTATACAAATCTATTTGCTTTTGGAAAAACAATCATTTAGAATTTTTTGGTACTGGAATTATTGACCCAATTAACTATCAATTTGAAGTACAACAAGGTACAATAAATACTGTGTTTTACCCTGAACGGAAAATAATAATAAAATAACTTATAAAATTATGGAAAATTTAGAAATTCAAGTTATTGTTGTGCCTGAAAACAATGAATTTAAGCACGAAACAAGTCATGAACTTGTTGTATATACAAACAAAATTCTTGGTGAACCACAAATACTTAAAAGAAACGCAAAATATTTGGTTCCGTTTTGGCTTGATAAACAGCATGCTGATAGAATATTTCATATTAATCCATTTAAAGTTAATAATCATCCAACTTGTTATTCAATTGATTTAGGGAATTCGTTTAAACTCAAAACTAAATGGGATAGAATGTCAAGCCATTTACGATTTGAATATTGGCCTTTAGAAGAATTTGGACTTAAAGAATTAACAGAAGGAATTTTAGTTCCTATTGACTTTGATGCGGAAAAACTCAAGGATAGATATACTGATAAATAAGCATGCAAATATAACAAAACAAAAGGAATTGAAATAAAATTCAATTACTCCACTTGTTGAATGTTTAAGTGGAGTGATTGATTGAATTGATGTTTTTTTTGAAGAAAAGCATAAATGAAAAATTTGTTTATTAGCACAAATATTGTGATTAATTTATTATCACTCAAGCAAAGTAATTATCTTTGTAACTTAGAATTTGATCATGAAAAATATTACTATACCTGTAAATGTATCTCCTGATATTATGATTGCTCGTAATGAGACTGAGCAAGAGCTGAAAGCTCACTTTCAAGTTGGAGTTGCAATGATTTTGTTTCAAGAGGGTAAGCTTACGATAGGAAAAGCCATTCAATTATCAGGATTAACTCGATTCGAATTTGAGAAAATGCTCGCATAAAGTAAAATTCCTATATCTAATCAGAATATAGACCAAGTTATATCAGATATTGAAAAATGCGAATTAAGGGTTGAATAATTGCATTAATTATCTAATATTTACCGAGATCCGCCTTCTTTGCGGTCTTAGTATTTATAATGTAGTTTTCAACCATAAATATTTATCATTCTTTGTCCAACTCAAGGCACCTAATCGAAGGTAATCCTTATGAGCGGGTAACGAAGATAATGGATTTCGTAATTCTTTGATGACCAGTATAATTGAAAGATCTTGTAAATACGCAATATATTGCGTATCAGCAGAAATTTACGGTATATTATTATAAAATGAGGCTTTCAGAAAGAACAAAGCAATCTGTCAGTTATTTTGGACATTTTCTGAAAAACTGAGACCGTTATTATATTCTTGATTTTTTCGTTCTTTTGCATCAAGGCAAAAGGACAAAGAAAATGGGAAAAAAATCTTTATTTACGCCAATTAAAGGTTGAATAATTACATTAAAAGGAAGTTTTCAACGTTTTCAACCCAGGACCAATAATTTCTTTGATTCATTTAGGTCAACTCGAATTAATTGAGAAAGTGTATTTAAGGTTTTCCAATTCCAAATCCCCTATCCTTGCGTTTTTTAATTTAATTACTGATTATCTACTGATTATAATTTTTAGTCAAGTATTATTTCTGATTTTCCAATTAATTATTATTTTTGTAACCGAAAACATTGACGTAGAATTATCTAAGATATTTTATTCCCAATATGGAAAATATAGTTTTGCATAATCTTTGTTTTATAAATTCACATTTCAATTTTCAGAAATGAAATTGTGATAATGTATATTATAATTTAATCATTAAAATTTACTTAAAGTTAATCGATATGAAAAAGCTCATTTTCCTTCCCTTGATTCTTGTCCTGCTTTTGACCAAAAGCTACGGGCAGTTTGGCAATGTTGAAGATTCCCTGATGTCTATGAATATTATAAAAAATCAATTGAATCAGACTGAATTGAAAACCATGCTTCAAGGTGAAAAGCTGATAAAATCCGGTGATGATGTCATGAAAAAAGTGGACAAATTAGACGATGCCACTAACAATGCGAAGAGCAAAGAAGAAAAAGAGAATTCAAAAAAGGGTAAGAAAAAAGCCAAAAAAGAGGTAAAAAAGTCGAGTAAGGCTGCAAGAGAGCTACGAATTAAAGCTGCAAAAACTTATGAAGAAGGATTTAAGCTTGTTTATCAGGTTTTAAAGGACAAACTTACTGGTTATCAGAAAACAGATCAATCAGATAAGAAGAATGAAGTAGAGAAACTCAAAACGGAAGCCAAAAATCTTTTTGTTCAAGGTACAAAAAAATTGAATGAATTGAAAAACAAGGATTCTGACGAAAAAGTAGAGAAAACTCTCGATCAGGTTTATCAAATGAAATGTACCGGGATCAGCAACCTTTGCAAAAGTTTTTGCCTTTACCTTGAATGCAAAAAAGTAGAAGTGGTTGTGGAAAACGTTGTAGAAAAAGACACCACGCCCGTAGTTGTTTATGTAGATCCTCCTGTAGTGGACGATAATAAAGGTCCCAAAGGCATAGAGTTCAAAATTCAAATCATTGCTGTTCACAGACAACTTACTGATATTCAGTTAGGAAAATTATATGTCGGTAGTGAGCAACCTTATTATTTTGTTGATCAAAGCGATAACTTGTACAAATATGTTGTGGGCAGCTACAAGGACTACAAAGAAGCAAAAAGTAAAGTGAAAGCTACAGGAATTCGCGATGCTTTTGTCATTGCTTTTAAAGATGGTTATAAAATTCCTTTAAAAGAAGCATTAAAAGTACAGAAATAATATATTTTTCTATATTCATAATTTAGAAGAGAAAAGATTTATATTTGTTTAAATATTTGAAAAACTATAGCTCCGAATTCTTGGTCGGAGCTATAGTTTTTCAAATATTCAGGGACTTGATTCGTTTCAGAACTCTTGAAACAGCGCAAATTATTGTGGTGCATTTTTTCTGAAAATATTCTTACAAACCAAAGATCAAGGCATTCAATCGAAGGTATGTCGCTTGAGATGGCTAACGAAGATAATAAATTGCGTAAATCTTTAAAAACCAGATTTTTATTATATTCTTGAATTTTTCTTTCTTTTGTTCCTTAGAAAAGGATAAAGAAAATTAAGTCTAAAAATTAGAAATCTTTCAAATAGGAATTAGGAATATTGTATGTTGAATTAACATCATTATGAAAGGCATGCAGCAGTATTGTTTGCGAATAGACTTTGATAAACTCTTGATATTTAATCATCGCATCAGGAATTATGAATTTAGGGTAAAGAAATTGAAAAGAGAAGAAAACTTTTCTTTCCCCTTTTTCGTACGACTGGCTATGAATGTAGAATAGTGTTACACTTTTTTTGCAATTTGATATTACAAGCTGTTTTGTGGTCTGTTTTTGATGATGTCTTTTCTAAATTCATCTTACTCAAAACTATTTTCGGCAAAATATATCATTGAATTAATACATCTTCATATTATTTCGAATTATTCATCAGGTTATTTTTGGTTTGAATATTTTTCTAAAAAGTGAATAAATTGTGAAATTATCAACTTTTCATGATTTGCTTGTTGAATTATTTTTTTCATTTGGTTTATTGTCCTAAATTTAGAAAATTATTTTCCGATTTTTTGATGGATTATTCATTTTGATTTGTTCAGGTAAAAATAATTTTTGTAAATTTGACCGTCTATGTTGATTTGAATAATGAAAGAATTTTTATAGTTTCTTGTATGAAACATAAGAAATTCTTTATTATTTCTGAAAATATTTTATATTTGTCTTTTGAAAAGGATTGGATAAATGGTGGTTGGATTTAGTATATTTGCTTGCAAAACAAAGCATTATGAAATAGATTAAATAGTCACAAATTAATAATAGCAACGAAGGTTTTAAAAAACCAAGATAAAGCCATTTATGGAAAAAGATTTTGAAAATGTAAAAGAAGGATATTGGGATAACTTATCATTTGTACAGAGAAGTGCAATATATGGTGTTGTGTTCGGTTTTGTGATACTCATTATAGCATGGATTATTCAAATGTTATATCTTAATGCCAGTTTTAGCATTGAAGGGATTCTCCAGATTCACCGGACTGCTCCGCTTCTCCTTTTGGTCGATGTTTTGCCTATAATCATTTACTTCATCGTAAAAAATTATGCAGAAAGTCAGAGCCACAAGCGTCATCAATTGGAAGACAAGCTCCAGTCACTAGAAACTCAGATCAAAAGAAATGTCCAATATGCAAAAATGATTGGGGAAAAAGTATTCTCTCATGAATTTGAAATCGACAAATCTGATTTATTGGCCGTAGCGCTTCAAAAAATGCGCGAAAATTTGGAAGAAACAGCCAAAAAAGAATCTGAATTAAACTGGATTGCACAAGGCAAAGACAAGATCTCAAATATATTACGTTTACACAACAATATTGATACTTTGGCTTACGAAACCATTGTAAACTTAATCAATTATACTTCAACAATTCAGGGAGGATTTTATATTTTTGATGAAGATAATAAAAAAATGATTAATATTGCAACCTATGCATATAATCGAAAAAAATATATTCATCAAGAATTCAAGATCGGTGAAGGTCTTATAGGACAAGCCGCTTATGAAATGGATTATATTTATCGCAAGGAAATCCCTGCCGAGTATGTCACAATTACTTCGGGAATTTTGGGCGATAAAAAACCGAGCAGTCTGCTGATTGTTCCCCTTATTAGTGATGAGAAATTGCAAGGGGTTATAGAATTGGCTTCATTGGATGATGATATTCCGGAGCTTTCGATCAAATTTGTTAAGGAAATGGCTGTTATTATAGCTCAAACCGTTTTCAATTTGAAAGTTAACTCCCGAACAGAAAAACTCTTGAAGGAAGCTCGCATCATGACCGAAGAACTTCGCGAAAACGAAGAAGAACTTCGCCAAAATGCTGAAGAAATGCGTGCTACACAAGAGGAATTGCAGAAGACCAACCGCAATTTGGAAAAACAAATTTTGGAGGTCGAAAATGCGCAAAAACGATTATATTCACTATTAGAAAATGCATCGGAGGTTATTTCTATATACGATCAGAATGGTATGATCAAATACGAAAGTCCTTCGGTAAAACATATTCTGGGCTATGCGCCCGAAGAAGTTATTGGAAAGAATGCTTTCGAAGTGTTGCACACCGGAGAGAGCAATCTCACAAAACAAGTGTTCTTGGAATTGCTTGAAAATCCTGATGTTCCACAGACTTTTGAGTATCAGTTCCAAAGAAATGAAGAAGACGTTCTTTGGTTGGAATCTACAGGCCGAAATTTCTTGAATAATCCTGCTATACAGGGAATTATTTTTAACACACGGGACATTACAGTTCGGAAAGTTGCCGAAAGAGCACAACGAATGAGCGGTCAAATGCAAGCATTGTCAGAAAACTCTTTGGATCTGATTATGCGTGTAAATCTCGATGGTATGTTCTTCTATGCTAATCCTGCAGTTGAACAATATACAGGGATTTCTGTTAAAGATGTTATCAAACGAAGTATCGAAGATGTACCCTTCAATGATACCATTGCTACAATACTCAAAGAAAGTTTGGAAAGCATCATTTTATATAAAGATAAATTAGAAAAGGAATTTGAATTCGAGTCTGTTTTGGGCAAAAAGGTAATGCAACTCAATGCTATACCCGAATACAATGAAGATAAAATTCTTGAAACCATTTTGTTGGTTTCACACGATATTACAGAACAGAAAAAGAATGAGGCAATTATTCGTGAAAAGAATAGGCAAATTACTGATAGTATTAATTATGCACAACGCATTCAAAAAGCTATCTTGCCCGATTCTAAGATCATTCAGCAATATTTGCCCGAGTCCTTTGTTTTGTATAAACCCCGGGATGTTATCAGCGGTGACTTCCCATGGTTCTTTGAAAAGAATAACGAGATTTATATCGCAGCGGTGGACTGCACCGGACACGGAGTTCCCGGTGCGTTGTTGTCATTTATCGGTTACTTCTTGTTGAATAATATTGTGGATCATGATAGATCTTTCAGTGCTGGCGATGTTTTAGATTTGTTGCATGAACAGGTTCGAAGCACGCTCAAACAAGACCAAGAAGGTGCCAATGCACGCGATGGTATGGATATAGCTCTTTGTAAAGTTGATTTTAACAAAAAAGAACTTCAGTTTGCTGGAGCGCATCGACCTCTATTCCTGATGCGAGGATCAGAGGTAATGCAATACAAAGGAACCCCCAAAGCCATTGGAGGTATTCCTCACAAAAAGAAAGAAGAGGCAAAGTTTGAGAATCATGTGATTTCCATTCTGCCTGGCGATAGAATCTTCTTCTTCTCCGATGGTTTGCCTGATCAAGTAGGTGGCCCAACAGGCAGAAAATATCAGGCTGTCAGGATCAAAGAAGAAATTCGGGAACACATGGATTACAACATGTCACAGTATGCGAAACACTTTGCCAGAGATTTCAATACATGGAAGGGTGACCTGAAGCAAACCGATGATGTTTTGTTAATCGGAATAGAGTTTTAATTTTGTATAAGTTTTACTAATTCAATATATGCATTATGTCCGAAAATGCTGAAAAATATAACTTCCTTGAATTCGTTTACGATTTCTACTTAAGAATGAAGTCGAAAGATGTAGCATTGGTCTATGAAGGAGAGATTACTCACCAGATTACCAAGGCGTTTACATCTTTGACTGAATCTAAGATGTTGAAGGAAGAAGAACCAAGTTCAGTACAAAAAAAGGTTTTCCATGTTATGGTTGAATGTCTTCAAAATATTAGTAAACATGCCGAACAAAAAACCGAAATTGATTCTGTAAAGGAAGGAAGAGGAATTTTCATGATCAGTAAGGGGCCTGAAGAGTATTATGTTACTACAGGCAATACGATACCAACATCGAAAATTGAAGATCTAAAGGAAATTTTAGATAACATAAACAACTTAGGAAAAGAAGGTTTGAAAAAATTATATAAGCAACAAATCAGAGAAGGGCGATTATCGGAAAAGGGTGGAGCTGGTCTCGGTTTTATAGATATTGTTAAGAAAACCGGACACCAGTTGGACTTCCATTTTCTTACCATAGACGAAAATGAATCTTTCTTTGTATTAACATCGACAATTTCCAGAAAACAATAAATATTACAAATATGCAAGTCATAAAGATAAAAGGAACGGACGATACACCTACAGTGATTCTTGACAAGGATAATGAAATTTTAGAAATTTCTGGAAGATCACTACCGGAAGATGTTGCGGCATTCTACGACCCTATTCTGGAATGGTTAGATGAGTTTGCTGAGAATCCATCAAAAAGAACTGCTTTTGATTTTAAACTTGTTTATTTCAATACAGCTTCTTCCAAATTGATTCTCGATATTCTGCTCAAACTCGAAGAAATAGCCGACGATGGACATGAAGTGGTTGTTCGCTGGCATTACCCAGATGATGATGAAGATATGCAGGAAGCTGGTGAAGAGTACGCCGACATTGTTGACGTTCCATTCGAACAAATTAGTTATAAGATGGATTAGCATCTACTTTGTTGATTGCTTCTAAAATAATGAGCAATGGCTGGGAGTTTCATCATTATTTGTGTTATAAATGAGTGAAGAAATATTAAAAGCGTTAATGCAATTATTTGGCATAATTGCTAAACAGGATGAAGGCGTTGAAGCTAATGAAATAAAATTTGTTCACGAATTTCTGGCTCATCAATTAAATGATGAAATGGTTCAGGAATACATGACCCAGTTTAAGGCTATCGTTGAGGATGTTGGTACAGGTTCAGGAAAAACTAGGGTAATACACTCGGTTAAAGTATTAAAAGCGTGTAAACTGATTAATAAAAACCTGAACCAAAAGCAAAAGGTTGTCGTTCTTGTCCGCGTGTTTGAATTGATCAATTCCAGTAAGAAATTTACAGAATTGAGATTGGAAATTATAAACACGATCGCCGATGTTTTTAATATTAGCAAAGAAGATTTTAAGAAAATAGAAGCCTTTATTAAGGAAGAAGAAAAATCCAAGCTTGATTTACCCGGCATTTGTATCATAGATGATGAAGTTTATCATTGCGAGAACGCTAAGTCAATTAAGTCCGATGCTCTCGATGGCGAAATTTATATTTTGCAAATCAAAAGTGAAGATCTTTATTTCATAAAATATTCAGGAAATCAGGAGCTTTATCTGAATGGTCTTTCCATAAACAATCGGAACGTTTACTTATTTGCCAGTGGTAGTACCATTCGTTTGCCCAAAGGTAAGCCTATTTATTACAGCGACATAGCTTCCAAATTCATGGAAGATACCAGCCTTGGAAAAATATCTTTCAATGTTAATCATATCAATTTTAAATTTCCCAATGGTGAATTAGGACTTCGCGACATAGCTTTTTCCGAGGAGCATGGCAAATTGGTCGGCATCATGGGAGCCAGTGGTGCTGGTAAAACTACTCTATTAAATGTTCTTACCGGAATTGAAACCCCCTGTGACGGAGCTGTACTTATAAACGGCATCGACCTGCACAAAGAAAGGCACAAAATAGAAGGGGTAATTGGATATATACCACAAGATGACTTACTTATTGAAGAACTAACGGTTTTTCAAAATCTATATTACAATGCAAAACTTTGCTTCCGTGATAAAACCGAAGAAGAATTGGTGGAGCTGGTTAGCAAAACCCTTCGAAATTTAGGGCTTTACGAAAGAAAAGATTTGAAAGTGGGGTCTCCCCTCAATAAACTTATCAGTGGTGGACAAAGAAAACGATTGAATATCGCTTTGGAATTAATCCGCGAACCTTCGGTCCTTTTTGTTGATGAACCCACATCCGGGCTTTCTTCCCGCGACTCCGAAAATGTAATGGATCTTTTGCGTGAATTGACGCTGAAAGGCAAACTGATTTTTGTGGTTATTCATCAGCCTTCGTCCGAAATATATAAAATGTTTGATAAGATGATCATCCTAGATACTGGTGGTTACCTTATATATTATGGAAATCCGGTTGAAGCTGTAATGTACTTCAAACGGATTGATATGCAGATCAATAGCGATTCTGGAGAATGCCGCGCCTGCGGTAATGTGAATCCAGAATTGATTTTCAATATTATCGATGCCAAGGTGGTCGATGAGTTTGGTAATTATACCGATTCACGCAAAGTTAATCCAACGGGTTGGGAAAAACATTACCGTACAAATTTTACCACAGAGCTTTTAGATGACATAAAAGATAATCCTCCCCGAAGCCTAAATATTCCTAAATGGCTCAATCAGTTTAAAATCTATTTGGTCAGGGATTTACTATCAAAAATATCCAACAAGCAATACATTGTTCTTAACTTGGTTGAAGCTCCTTTATTGGCTTTTATTCTTTCTTCAATCATTAGGTATATTGCCGATCCTGAATCCTCTGTATATATTTTCAGAGAAAATGAAAATATACCCCCATACTTGTTTATGAGTATCATTGTTGCCCTATTCTTGGGACTTACCGTGAGTGCAGAGGAAATATTCAGGGATCGTAAAATTCTTAAGCGAGAGAAATTCCTGAATTTGAGCCGCTCGAGCTATCTTGTATCGAAGGTTGTTATATTGGCTATTATTTCTGCGATTCAGGCATTGCTTTTTGTCATTATCGGCAACTCCATTTTGAGCATTCGAGGAATGTATTTTGAATACTGGTACTCCTTATTTAGTGTTTTCCTATTTGCAAATATGCTTGGACTGAATATTTCCGCCACCTTTAATTCTGCCGTTACCATTTATATCCTTATTCCTTTGCTTATGATACCGCAAATGGCGTTGGGGGGAGCTATGTTTAGCTTTGATAAATTAAACCGTAGTTTGGGAACTGTTGGCAAAGTGCCTTTGATCGCTGAATTTATGACTTCTCGCTGGGCTTATGAAGGACTTATGGTATTGCAATACAAGAAGAATAATTTTGAAAAGTACTTTTTTGAATTGGATAAAAAAGTAAGTATTGCCGATTTTAAAAGTGTTCATTACATTCCGGAACTTCAGAATAGAGTTAAGGATGCTCAGGATTTATTGGACGATAAATCAGATTCGGCCAGAAATATTGTAAAAAATGATTTGGCTCTGGTAAAAAATGAATTGCAAAAAGAGCAAAAATCTATACCTAAAATTCGCTTCAGGTATATGAATAAGCTTGTTCTAGGAAAGTTTGATAATGAAGTCGCTGAAGCTGCTTTTGAGCATTTAAAGCTTCTCGATCAGTATTATAGTGAGATGTCGCAAGCCGCAATGACAAAAATTGAAAATGCCAAGATCCTGATGGAAAAAAAGGAACCAGGCATTTACAATTCTACCAGAAAGAAATACCACAATGAAAAACTTACAGAAATTGTTAAAAATATATATGAAAAAAATAAAATTGTCGATTTTAAAGATCAATTGATACAGCAAACCGATCCTATTTATTTGGATCCCGATGATTCTCATTTCTTTAGTTTCAGGTCACATTTTTATGCACCCAATAAGCACTTTATGGGCAAGATTTTTGATACCTTCTGGTTCAATAGTTTTATTATTTGGTTGATTACTATTTTATTGTATGTATCGCTTTATTATGATGCCTTGAAGAAAGGCCTTAATTTTATGGGAAAAGTGAAAATCTTTTCCAAAGTTCAGGCAAAGGCAGCGCTTGGAGTACAGCATACATTTGAAGGATTAAAAAAAATCTTAAAAAGAACGAAAAAAAAGAAATAAATTATCATCTTCGCAGTATAGTCGGTACAAGTTTTGAGATACAGCCTTGGAACATGATATACTAACGAAATAATATTTGATAAACAAACATTCATTCAATACAGGAAACAAGGCATTGATTAACAGGTAAATGGTCAATATTTACATGATTCCATCTTTAATTAATGTATTTAGCATTCGTTCAAAATATTAATAATATTTTTACAGCTTTATTGTTCCTATCTTTATTAGAATTCAATTTTTTTTTTTATATTTGTATAATCTATTCTATTACAAAAAGATTTTAATATGTTTTATAGAGTCTTTATTACACTGATAACTATAATTTTTGTTTCATGCAATGGTTGTGTTGACTCTGGAAAGAATCCAATTGAGGAGTCGCTTAACACAAAAGATTCCCAAACTCCCGTTGTTGGGACGGAAGAGATGGGAGATGTTATTGATAACATCGGTTCTCCCGTTGAATGGGCAAATATGATCAAACAAAATGGTGTTCAATTTTCGAAGAAGTATTTAGCACCTACAGACAATATAGATGATTTGAATACGCAATTCAGACAAGCGTTGGCTCTGGGAATATTAGGAGCAGACTTGGGATACTTGAATATGTACAGTCGTACTTCATCGATTTTGCAATACATATCATCAATTAAGGAATTGTCTGATGAATTGAAGATTGGTCAATTCTTTGATTTTGAAACATTAAAACGACTTTCAACCAATAATGAAAATCTTGACTCTCTTACCTATATTTCTGTCTCCAGTTTTAACAAAATGGACAAATATTTGCGTGAGAGAAATAGAGGAAATGTTAGTGCCTTGATTGTTTCGGGGCTATGGTTGGAAGGCATTTACCTTGCTACTCAAGTTACTAAGGAAATTCCAAACGCCAAGATTTCCGAAAGAATTGGTGAACAGAAAATCGTTTTAGGCTTACTGGTTCTTATTTTGAACAATTATAGCAAAGATCCGGTTTTCAAAGAATTTTCCGATTACTTTAATAAAATTTACGAAGAGCTAAAGAAAGTGGATATCACTTACAAAGTTGGAGAGCCCAAATCTATTGTCAAAAATGGTATCATGACGATAGAACAAACGGAAGAAAGTATTGTAAAGATTACCCCTGAACAGCTTAAAAGTATTACAATAATTGTTGAACAAACTCGTAATAAATTAGTGAACGCAAAATGAGCAGAATATTTTTCCTTTTATTAATTCCGTTTTTAGTTTTATCTACAAAGGCATTGGCTCAATGTAACGACCAATTGGTAAATGACTGTGCTCTAAACGGTGGCGATAATGTTACATACATCAAGGATTTTAAAGCCAAGTTAGCTAAAGGTAAAAGAGGCTCTCCTGCACCTACTGCCCAGTTTTCTATGCTCTTGAATAAAGGCTCTCATTACCGATTTGGTATATGTAGCGCTGTAGAATACGAGGGCAAGGGCGTTTTGCAACTTTACGATGCTGAACGTATGTACGGAAGTACTTATGATTTTACCACGGGTAAAGAATCACCTTACTTTGATTTTTTGTGTAAAAAAACCGCTGTATATCAGATATTTATTTATTTTCAAGATGGTCTCGAAGGCTGTGCCGCAGGGATAGTGTTTATGGTTCGATAAATATGGCTTATGTATGTTGTTTTTTTATAGATATTTAACCGTTTTTTTGCTATTATCTTGTTTTATGCCATCGAATTACATTCATGGCATAAATTTTTATGGCTTACCCCAAGATGATACCATCCGTTACAAAGATGGTATGAGAAAAGAAGTTGCCGATTGGAGAAGAGGTTTGGTTGTTGGAATCCGCAAGTTGTATGATAAAAGAGGGGTTTTACAGGAAGAACATATTTTTGATCCCAGTGATGCCGGAACAGGAAGAGGTACAATAAAAACCTACTACTCTGATGGTTCTATAGCTTCTGTGTTGCATGTAAGACAGTCTGTTGAAGACAATGTCTATTGTATAGAAATTCTCCCGGAAAAAGTTGTTGGATATTACAGGGCTATTACAGTTGATAAAAAATATATAGATGAGAATAAAAAAGAGGTTGTGGAGAAAATTGTACTCAAGGATGTAAAAAGCTACGAGTACACCCTTCAAGTACCTTTAAAATTGGATTATCAGAAAAATTACGAAAAATTCAATACCATTTATGATGATCCGATTTTGTTGTATAAGAACAGAAAGGTGTCTGGATTAAAAGCGAATGTAACCTATTTCGATCCCTATGGTTTGAGAATTTCTGATTCTGAGCTTCAAGATGGAAATCAGAACGGGATCTACAAAACTTATTGGAAAAATAATCAGGTGAAATCTGAAGGAAGATTAATCCAGGTTATTGGTGGATCTAAACCCGTTGGTAACTGGAAATATTACTATCCAAACGGTGTATTGCAATCCGAAGTTAATTATTATGAACCCAAAGATACAATCGGTGTGAATGTTGATGAAGAGAGTTTTATTCCTTATGGAACAGCAGTCGATTCCGCTGTCTATTACTTTGAAGATGGAAAAATTCAAACTAAAATATTGAATCCATCCATATCTGATGCTTACCTTCGAATAGACACTGTTTTCCTTGCATACAAGAGCAGGAACGTTAGATTTACCTATAATGATGATCAAAAGATTTTGATTTATAAAACAGCCTTGGGAAAGTTTGAAACTTTTGAATTTTCAGGTCTGTATAAAGAATATTACGATAGTGCAGGTTTGAAAAAAGTAGGTTATTTGAGCAAGCCTTCGAGGCGTTTGTTGAATGCTCAGGAAATAAAAGAACCAGAGAACAAATTTGTCACAATGAAAGGGGACAAAAAAATTGGTAAATGGTATTTTTTTACAAAGGATGGAGAGCTTAAAGACGTGATCGATTATCGCCTGAGCGGATTACCAAAAGAAAAACAACCAACAAAAAGACAAAAGGAGAAAGATTTCTCTGATTACAAAAAGATAGGAGAAGACTTTTGGAAGACTATTGAAATACAGGATTCTAATTGATTTTTGTTTTTCTAATTTATTATAGGGAGCACAAATCAGGCATGGCATGCTTTGTCAATGATCAATTTATTGCGAATACAATTCAATTTCATCCATTTTGTAAAACTATTTTGTAAGAATTTCGTAAAAAAGTTCAGGATGATTGGGCTGTATTCAAACTGAATTTACATGGATTCATTGTAAATCAACAAAATTCTGCTCTAATTTTTTGTGATGATTACTTCATGATTGAGTCATTGTTCAAAGGTTTGTACTTATTTATTAACTTCAATGGAAATATTTTTATCGTCAAACTAAACATTTTACCTTATGTCAAAGTATCTATTGTTCTTCGCCGTTTTCAGTCTTTTTATTCAAAATACCATTGCCAATAACCCACCTTCCGATATAAGTTTGTCCAATCTTTCGGTCAATGAAGGCAATCTTTTTGGGGCAAGCATTGCAATAATTTCGGGTGTGGATGTGGATTCTAACGATAGTTTAACGCTGGAATTGGCCACCGGAAATGGGGTTAACGATGCCGATAATAATTCTTTTTATATACAAGAAAATTTTCTAAAAGCAAATTTTATTGCAGACTTTGAAACAAAGCCTTCTTACCATATTCTGCTCAAAGCTACAGACAAAAGCAATGCAACTTTTACCAAAGAATTTGTTATCCAAGTACTTAACAGAAAGAGTCCAAAATTTGACATAAGCGTTTATACCCGCAGAAGCCCTATAAATTATTTGCTCAAGGATGGTGAAAATACATGGGTTGCTGCCAATGGGGGTTTGGCACTTTTAGATTCAGAGGGAAATACCCTAAATACGTATTACACTTCCAATGGTTTAATTAGCAATGAAGTCCTTTCGCTTACAAAGGATCTGGCAGGTAATATCTGGGTGGGTACTTCGGCCGGTATTTCAAAATTTGATGGTGACCAATGGACTTCCTATAATCAGGTAAATGGAATTCCTAGTTTTGCCATCAATAGCGTGTGTTCAATGAGCAATGGTCATGTTTGGGCTGCAACTTGGGGAGGAGGAGTTGCGATATACAATGGTAGTTCATGGTCTGTAACTACAGAAATGAATGGATTGATCGATAATTATGTAAATGTCATCAAACAAGCTCCCGATGGAAAAATTTGGGTAGGTACGGCAAGCGGAATTACTGTTTTTAATGGTGCTTCCAAAACGAATTATACTACAAGTAATGGTCTTGTAGATAATCAGGTATTTTCCTTTACTTTTGATGCAACGGGGGCAGCATGGATTGGTACTTTTTGGGGATTATCAAAGTTTTACCAAGGCAACTTTACAAATTTTACCACCGCAGACGGTTTGCCCGAAAACTGGATATTAAGCGAGCATATAGACGCAGATGGAAATCTTTGGATGGGTACACTCATCGGGGCTTGCAAGTATGATGGAAATCAATTTAGTATTTATGATCAGAACAATGGTCTGAATGATGAATTGATCTATTCAATTTGTCAAGGCTCAGGCGAAGATATTTGGTTTAGTGGCGAAAATGGAATCAGTGTTTTTGATGGTTCGAATTTTTCATACATCTCATTTTCATCGGGAATTTGCAATAATATTGTTAAAGATATTTTTGTGGATGTGTTTGATAAAAAATGGATTGCCACACAAAATGGTGTGTCGATTTTTGACAATACTTCTTGGAATAGCATGTCAACCTTTGATGGATTGGTGGATGACCGTGTCAATGCACTTGACTTCGATTTAAATGGAAACGCTTGGTTTGCAACTTCCGGCGGAATTTCTAAATTACATGAAACTCTTTGGACTGACTATACCACGGACAATGGATTGCCTGTGAATTCAATTTCCGATGTTACCAAAGATGCTGCTGGAAACAAATGGTTTGCTACTCAGGGAGGAGGAGTTTTAAAATATACGGGTTCAAAATGGATAAATTACACTACAGCTACAGGTTTGGCCAGTAATGTTGTGGCGTGCGTATATGTTGATCAAAGCGACAGAAAGTGGTTTGGAACTTCCTCGGGACTCACAATGCTACAAGGGGCATCTTTTCAAACCTTTACGACTTCCAATGGATTGCCTTCCAACCAAATAAAGAAAGTAACCCAAAGCCCCAACGGTCTTATTTGGGTTGCAACCTGGGGGGGGGGATTGGCAAGGTGGAATGGTTCAAGTTGGCAGGTGGTTAATCAAAGTGTAGGTCTGCCTTCCAATAATTTATATTCGGTTACAGCGGATTCATCCAATTTGATATGGATCGGATCTGAATCAGGATTGACGAAATATAATGGCATCAACTTCGAAACATACAATACATCAAATGGCTTAAGCAGCAATTCTGTTTATTCGGTAACGGTGGATCAGAATGGTGTTAAATGGTTGGCTACGGCTATAGGAATGAACAAGTTAAGCAGTCTTAATTCTGTTCCCTCAAGCATATACTTGTCCAAGATTGCTGTGCCAGAGAATGCTTCTTTAGATCAGTTCGTAGCTCGGATCTTTACAGAGGATCTTGACGTTGACGATCAGTTTTCTTATTCATTCCAGTCAGCGGATGGTGTTATTGATGCCGATAACCCAAAATTTTCCATAGCGAACGATAGTTTGATTGTCAACGGAGCTTTCGACTATGAAAGCCAGAAGTTCTTGAACATTTACCTCGAATCTTCCGATGGTTATAGCGGAATTGTGCGCAAAGATTTTGTACTTGAGGTTGAAAATATAAACGATAATGTTCCTTCTATTCCAAATTACACATTCAGAATTTTAGAGCAAAGCCCGGCAAATACTTTTGTTGGGAATGTTTACCCAACAGATGCCGATGGAAATTTAAACCCACTTAACCTATCCATCGTGGAGGGGAATGTAGATAACGCTTTTACGATCCTGAATAATGGTCGAATAACTGTATCCAACGCCGTTGCTATAGATTTTGAAACCTATCCCTTTTTTGAAATAAAAGTGCGTGTTACTGATGGAACATTTTCCGACACTTCATTGGTTCACATTGATTTAAACGATATTGCTGAGGTTGATGTAAATGCTTACGATAATCTAATTGAAATAGATGAAAACCTGCCTGTTAATTGGATCGTGGGTGTAGTGAATGCTTCCGGGGGCGAGCCTTTGCCTTTGAATTTTTCATTTTCTGCTGGAAACGAATCGGGTGCTTTTTTTATAAATACAATCTCAGGGGAATTAAAGATTGCCGATCAAACAAAAATAGACTATGAACAAACCGATACTTTTCATTTGAAGGTTCTGGTGAGTAACGGAGTCGATTCCGATTTAGCCGATATTCTTGTTGTTCTCCAAAATTTGAATGACAATGCACCTGTTTCATCGGGTTTGATAGCTTCTATCAATGAAAATGCACCCAATGGCACAAGAATCGGAAAACTCACAGCTACCGATGAAGATGGCTCGATTACACCTATAAGTTATACTATTACAAGTGGTAATGAAGGAGGTGCTTTTACAATAAATACAAATACAGGCGAAGTTCGTGTTGCGAAAAGCACTTTAATGGACTACGAACAAAATCATACATTTACATTGGTAGTTGCTGTTTTTGATGGATTGAATTCCAGCGATGCTCAGGTAATTGTAAATTTGGTGAATCTCAATGATAATTCACCCAATATTACTTCATTGAGTTTTGATTTAAACGAAAACCCGGACAATGGTGCCGAGGTGGGCACTGTGCTAACAACAGATCCTGATGGAGAATTGAATAACCTAAGTTACGTCATCATCGATGGTAACAATTCCAATACATTTGATTTGAATCCAACAACCGGAGAGCTCACGATTTTGGATAGCTCTTTGGTCGATTATGAACAAATTCAAAGCTTTATTCTCGTTGTTCAGGTTTCTGACGGTGTGAATACCGTAAACATGCCCCTGACTGTTATTATCAAAGATATAACTGAAGTAGGAATAGATCGGGTTGTGAATGCTGAATTTAGTATTTGGCCAAATCCTTGCAAAAATTATTTATATACGGATGGTTCTGACCAAATAAACTCTTATGAGATATTAGATTTGACTGGGAGAAAGATTCAAAGTGAAAATTTCCAAAAAAACACGGCTATAAATGTTTCGGATTTAAAAACAGGTATCTATCTGCTTAGATTAATATCGGATGAGAAAAATTTAAGCACAATTTTTGTTAAGGATTAGTAGGCTTTTCAAATTTTGGGTTGAGGTCTGGTTTTTTAAGAAATATCATTTAATTAACGGGCTTTCTTCAAACCTTCAAGGTTTTTAAAACTTTGAAGGTTTAGGATTTATACAACAGGCGTTTGTCTAAAACATATCCCAAAATTGGTTCAAATAATACCATTAACAAAGATTTCAAATTGAAGCCATCAAATACTTCATTTGAAAAGAACAATCGTTTGCATAAACACATTCATCTGTTTTGGTGAATTTATATTCGCATATTTCGTGAACAAGAAGACACTTACGGATTTGAAGTAATAAAAATCACTTAAGAAAATTAATAATACACTTTTTCGTTATATAGATTTGAGCTATACCTTATTTGAATAATAACATAAATTGAAGATCTTCAATACAATTTTAATCATACTGCTATGCGAAACATTTTTATCATTTTCATTGCTTCATTGTTTTTTATTTTAATCAGCAGTGTCGCTTATGCACAGGTTACAGGCACCACAAATGCGGCAACTGGCAAAACTACAACTACGGCTACTCTGAACGCAACCATTACATCTTATGGTTCTGCGGGAGGAGCTAATCCAATTCAATTCGAATACACGTTGAATTCGGACGTTGCCTGGGCTTCGTCCACCATAATCAATGCCGTACCTGCAAGCGGATCCGAAGATGGGTTGGATCCCTGGTTATTTACTTTGAATATTACCGGTTTAACGTTGGGTACAGAATACAAATACAGGTTAATTGGCGAAGATTGGGATCTTACTCCATTTCAATTTGCTGAACAAACATTTACAACGTTGAGTGCTGCATCGATTCCATCCTTAACGACAAATTCAATTAATCCGACAGATCAAAGCTCCATTTTTACGGGTGGAAATGTTACCAATGATGGTGGTGCAGCCGTTACAGCCAGAGGAATTGTTTATAGATCTATTACTCCCGTAAATATTACAACAAATGACGGGAATATTTCTGCCGGCTCTGGAACGGGTACTTTTTCGGCAACTGTTTCCTCCCTCGCAGCAAATACCACCTATTACGTAAGGGCTTATGCGACAAATTCAGTTGGTACCGGCTATGGATTACCTCGTCAGGTAAAAACTGCCCCAGCTATACCTGCAGCCAATGCTGCTACAAATGTTTCCAGCACTACACTTAGCTGCAACTGGGCTTCTTCTGTGGGTGCTACTACCTACTTTTTGGATGTAGCCACCACCAATACTTTTGATGCAGGAACTTTTTTAACCGGATTTGAAAATAGAGATGTTTCCAATGTTATAACTTATAATGTAAGCGGACTTAGCGCTGCGAGCTACTATTATTATCGGGTTCGTTCCAACAATGGTAATAGCAGCCAAAGTTCCAATGTGGTTACTGTACTTACAGCCCCAAGCCCCACGATTGCCAATGCTGCAACAAATATAACCAGCGCCGGTTTTCAGGCCAACTGGGATTTTGTACCTGGCGCAACAAGCTATAAACTTGATGTAAGTTCTATGCCCGATTTTAGCTCAGGAAACGTTTTAACAAATCAAAATGTAACCAATACTTATTACAACGTTGGGGGTTTAACCAGCGGACAAACTTATTATTTCAGAGTCAGAACTTCCAACGGAAATTCAAGCTCAAACTCTAACATCAAACAAGTGATTTTATTTTGTGCAGCCCCCGTAGCTCTCCCTGCAAGTGATTTGCTTCCAACTTCTTTTACTGCAAACTGGAATACAGTTACAGGTGCTGACAGCTATCGCTTGGATGTTTCGGAGTCAAGTTCCTTTTCTTCTTTTGTGGGTGGCTATCAGGATAGAGTTTTAGGAAGCGTAAGTTCTGAATCGGTAACAGGTCTTGTCAATGGTTTAACATATTATTACAGAATCAGAGCAGTGGGTGGAGCGGGAGCAAGCCCAAGCTCTAATACGATGGCGGTAATCAAAGCTCCAATAGCAAATCCTGCTTCTGATACTTTGAATACTTCTTTCGTTGCTTCATGGAATAGCGTAGCCGGAGCAGCAGGATACAAACTGATTGTGGACAATGATGCCGATTTTCTTTCTCCAGTTTCGGGTTACAATGATTTGGATGTAGGAAACTTCATCACAAAAAATGTAAGCGCATTAACACCTAATACAACATATTATTACAAAGTCAAAGCATATACAACCGGAGGTGAAAGTAGTTATTCCAACGTAATCAGCCTGACCACGCTGGTTGATCCACCTGCCGCACCTGTGGCAAGTGCAGCTTCTGCTATTCTTTCGAATGGATTTACGGCTCAATGGTCTGCATCTGTGGGGGCTGATGGTTACTATCTTGATGTTGCAAGCAATTTGGCCTTTACTGTTTTTGTAAGCGGTTTCCAAGGTTTGAATGTGAGTAATGTAACCAATTATGCTGTATCTGGATTGAATTCCAATACAAATTATTACTATCGTGTAAGAGCCTACAATGCAGGTGGCTCAAGTGCAAATTCAAACGGAATAACCGTTGTAACCGGGCCTGAAACACCTTCTGCAAGTGCTGCAACCAATGTTTCCCATAGCTCTTTTACCGCAAACTGGAATACATCTACAGGTGCAACTTCTTATATCATTGATGTTGCAACAAACCTTGGTTTCTCCAGTTATGTTTCTGGCTTTCAAAATCTGGATGTGGGTAATGTTTCCAATTACAATGTAACGGGTTTGAGTGGTGGTACAAACTATTACTATCGAATAAGAGCCTACAATGGAACAAGCAGCAGCACGAATTCAAATTCAATTACAGTCCTGACCCTATGTGAAGCCCCTTCGGCAACTGCCGCAACTTTGACTAATACAAACAGTTTTCAGGCCAATTGGAATAGTGCAACCGGCGCAGCAAGTTATAGAATTGATGTTTCTATGCAAAGTGGATTCGGTACTTTTGTATCAGGATATCAAGATCTGACTGTTTTGGGTACTAACGTTTCTGTAACGGGTTTGGCTTCAAATACAACCTATTATTATAGAGTTCGTGCAGTAAACACAAGTGGAACGAGCGCTCAGTCTAATTCTATTACAGTATTTACGGCTGGGGCTTCAATTTCAAACTGGACAGGAAGCGCATCCAATGTATGGACGAATACAGCGAACTGGTCTGATGGTTTGCCCTCTTCGGCTACCGATGTGATTATTCTCGCCTCCGCTTCCACGATGCCGGTCATCACTACTAGTGTAGAATGTAAAAACCTGACAATACAAGCAAATGCCTCCTTAACGGTAAGCCCCGCTGGCAATTTGACCGTCAATGGAAATCTTACCTGCAAAGCAGACTCTGGACTTTCCAACCCCATGGGTTCATTGATTGACTATGGAACACTTACTGTTACCGGCACTAAACGTTTTGAAAGGAATATTACAGCAAGCCGATGGCATGTTTTCGCAAGTCCTTTTGCAAGCTCTACGGTGGGCAATTTCAATCCCAAAATTGCAGGGGTGAATATTCGTGAATACTTTGAAACAACAGATCTTTGGAATTATCTTACCGGAGCTTCATCTTTTACCCCAACAGTAGGTTATTCTTTGTATATGACATCAGACAGGGTGATGAATCTTTCCGCATCTTCCTCTTTAAATTCAGGTTTCAAATCTGTACCACTCACTTTCACCGACTTGAAGGGGTACGGATGGAATCAGGTAGGAAATCCCTACCCATCGGCAATCGACTGGAATTCATCCAGCGGGTGGACAAAAAACAATGTAAACAACACCGTTTATCTTTGGAATGGTACAGTGTATGCCACATTCAATGGTACTGTCGGCACCAATGGCGGTTCACGCTATATTCCCCCTATGCAGGGATTTTATGTAAAAGCTACTGCCGCAGGAACTTTGGCCATGGATAACTCAGTTCGGGTTCACAATAGCCAAACCTATTTTAAGAAATCAGAACAAGACAATCTTTCTGATTTGCTAAGAATTTCATCCTCAAACGGAAAATTTTCTGATGAAATTGCCATTCTTTTCAATGCCGATGCCACAGATGGTTACGATATGCATTTTGATGCCGATAAACTTTTCTCCAGCTTCGATAGTGTACCTGAAATATATTCTTTTGTTGACAATAATATTCTTTCTATTAATACAATGTCTGCAATCTCAGATAATTTAACGATTCCACTGGGCATAAAAGTACAGCATGCGGGCGATTTTCAATTGAGTTTTTCAAACATCGAAAGTTTTGGAAGCCAAGTGGGTATTTATTTGAACGACAATCAAAGCGGCGATGTGATTGATTTGAGAAATCAAAGTGTGTATCATTATTCTTCATTGGCAGAAGATAATAAAACCCGATTCAGTGTCATGTTTTCGCCCGATATTTTGAATGTGGATGAATTAAAGAATCAAGGTATTTCGATTTATAGTGCTGGAGATGAAATATTCATCAGAAAATTCTCTCATTCTACAGAGCAAGGAAAGATCTATGTTTATGATTTGTCCGGAAAAATCATTCATACCAGAAATAGCAATGCATCGGTTGAATCATTTAAATTGGATGCCAATTCTGGTGCATACATCGTCAAATATATAGGTGGAGCAAAGAATGTTACCCAAAAATTGTTTGTTCATCATACAAAATAAGCAAAAACCTACCCATCCTTAGACCATGCATTTGTGCATGGTCTTTTTTTATGTCTAAATTTTGTTGAATTTACTTGCTTTAAATGGCAGGTCTATTGATTTTGTGCAATGGATATGCATTTAAACATGGTTTATAAATGATGCCCCCTCATTAGACTTTGCATTTATGCATGGTTGAATTGATCCATTCATGATGGTTTTATCATGCAATCAAACATTATAAGTAAGCGTCCAAAATTAATTGTATAGCATTACAAAATGATAGGTTGTGCAGAAATCCTCAAGGTTTTAAAAACCTTGAGGGTGTTGTTAAACAATTAATTCAAATAATATACAATCAAATTTGTACTATTACTTACCATGCATTTAAGGTATATTGTATGTACAAACGCCCAAATTATGTGTACAAACGCCCCATATTGTATGTACAAACGCCCAAATTATGTGTACAAACGCCCCATATTGTATGTACAAACGCCCAAATTATGTGTACAAACGCCCCATATTGTATGTACATACGCCCAAATTATGTGTACAAACGCCCCATATTGTATGTACAAACGCCCCATATTGTATGTACAAACGCCCCATATTGTATGTACAAACGCCCAAATTATGTGTACAAACGCCCCATATTGTATGTACATACGCCCAAATTATGTGTACAAACGCCCCATATTGTATATACATACGCCCAAATTATGTGTACAAACGCCCAATATTGTATGTACAAACGCACCATATTGTATGTATTTATGCCTTATTTAGTATCAAAAACGCCCTAATTGCGTCTAAAATGCCTCAAAATTCATATAAAATGATTTAAAATCAGAATAAAGCAAATTACAACGCCCACCTGAAAGTGCGAAATCTTGCGCCCTTTCAGGGTTTTTGTAACATCCATTTTTTCACAAGGCGTTGACCTGCTCTCATGCTCAAAGGCTTTCAGCCTAAATAAACGACATGGCTTCATTATCCATTCAAATTATATTCAGTCTTCAAAAATTGTTATCATTTCATTGGAAAAATCAAAGTCTTTGTCGAACCCTACTGAGCATGGTTGTTTTCCAGCTATCGAAAGTTCCCTCAATGATGTTTGTCCTTGCTTCTTTTACCAACCACATGTAAAAGGCTAAGTTATGAATGCTTGCGATTTGTGCTGCCAGTCTTTCTTCAGCAATCATCAAATGACGCAAATAGGCCTTAGAATAATACTTATCCACATAACACTCCGATTCACTTTCTATAGGAGAAAAATCCAATTTCCATTTTTCATTTCGAATATTGATAATTCCATTTCGGGTGAAAAGCATGCCATTTCTTCCATTTCGCGTGGGCATTACACAATCAAACATATCAATACCTCTCGAAATAGCTTCGAGTATATTTTCGGGAGTGCCTACCCCCATTAGGTATCTGGGTTTGTCTTTGGGCAGAATTTCATTGATTACCTCAATCATTTCGTACATCACTTCTGCCGGTTCACCCACAGATAATCCACCAATGGCATTGCCCAAGCAATCTTGAGAAGCAATTTTTTCGGCCGACTGCATTCGAAGATCCCTAAATGTACTGCCTTGAACTATTGGGAAAAAATATTGACGAAAACCATAAAGATTTTCGGTCTGATTGAAATGAGCTAATCCCCGTTCTAACCAGCGATGCGTAAGATCCATCGATTCCTTTGCATACTTGTATTCGCAGGGATAGGGAGTGCATTCATCAAAAGCCATGACAATGTCAGATCCTAAAATTCGTTGAATATCGACAACATTTTCTGGCGTAAAAATATGTCGCGATCCATCTATATGAGATTGAAAATGGGCACCATCCTCCTTGAGTTTTCGATTCGCTGAGAGTGAAAAAACCTGATAACCTCCGCTATCTGTCAGGATCGGCAATTGCCAGTTTATGAACTTGTGCAAACCTCCTGCCTGATTTATAACTTGAGTTCCAGGGCGCAGATATAAATGATATGTATTTCCTAAAATGATTTGCGCATTTATATCTCCAAGCAACTCTCGTTGATGAACTCCCTTTACCGACCCTTGTGTACCAACAGGCATAAAAATTGGCGTCTCAATTTCGCCATGATCTGTTTTTATTATGCCCGCGCGAGCATGACTTTTAGGGTCAGTATGTATGATATGCAGGATGTCCATAAAGTTTTATGTATGAAGGTATTTATTTATTCCGTTCAAGCACCATTTGAGCTTTTTTTCAATGGTTTCGGCAACCATAATATCGTTAAAAGCTACGCTATCGCGCTTGTTGTCCTTATGATATATATGATATCCGATAGCACTATAGCGAATATTGAATCTCTTTATTCCATTGTTTTTTAAACGAGCTGCAAATTCAAGATCTTCTCTTCCATAACCTTCAAATTCTTCATTAAAACCATTTATTTTTAAAGCATCTGCTTTCCAAAATGCAAGATTACAGCTTCTTATATTGGTAAGCACTGTACTTTCATAGGAAAGAAGTTTTGCAAGGATTTCCGAATGAATGGAATTTTTTCGGTTACGAATTCCATTTGTAAAAAAGTTTATTTTTCTAATGATTTGAAAATTTATTTCAGTCGATAATTTTTCGGACAAAATAACACGAGGCCCTAAATTAAAAAAACCTTCTTTTGCAAAGTTCAAATGATCCTCAACAAAATGTGGATGAAAAAGTATGTCGCCATCTGCAACAATAATGTATTCGCATTTAGCTCTGGCAATGGCTTTGTTTCGTATCGTAGCCACCCTGAATCCTAAATCTTCCTGCCATACATGAATGATAGGAAGGGAGCTATTCTTGTTAATTTGTATAATCATTTCCTCTGTATCCTGCTTGGAACCATCATCGGCAATGATGATTTCATCGGGCAAAATGGACTGATTTAATGCTGAAAGGATAGATTCTTTGAGCGCTTCTTTCCAATTGTAGGTGGTTATAATTAAGCTAACTGTTGCATTTTTCTTTTTCATTTTCCCTTGCAATTTTTTCCTTATTGAAAAAATACTTTTGCATTGATATTTGTTCCGGTTACGAAAGCAGATAATTCAAAATTCACTCTGAATACCTCTCTTTATATACTCCTAAATATCTTAGTTGCAATTTGCGAATTTAGTTCATCTCAATTTACACAAAAATACAAATTTCATGGAAAACTTTTCTACATTATTGATTTTTATATCAGCAAAAGTTTACTTTTCTCAAAGAAATCGGGAAATAAAAAATAATTGTTTAGGGATTATCCCACATGGCTAAAATGACATGATTCTTCATAAATGCTATTTATTTAGTTATGAATATTTTATACTTTGCCAAGCCCCACTTTTGCCATCGATACATGAGTGAAGTCCTTAAAACCCCCATGCCATACTTCACGCTTCTTTTGAAATTTATGGATGAGGCCTCCTTGAAGTATTTTGTCGGACAGGTGATTTCTGCTATTTCATAGCCAGCATAAAATATTTGTGCAAGCATTTGATTATCAAAAACAAAATCATCTGAATTATTCATAAAACTAATTTTGTTTAAAACCTCTTTAGAAAATGCTCTATATCCGGTGTGATATTCAGAAAGTTTTTGGCATAATAGAATATTCTGGAAAAGTGTGAGCATTCTATTGAACATATATTTATAGATCGGCATTCCACCCAAAAGGGCACCTTTTCCCAAAATTCTGCTTCCCAGAGCAACCTGATATACGTCATTGGCAATCAAATAACAAAGCGATTCTAATAATTTCGGTGTATATTGGTAATCAGGATGAAGCATCACAACGATATCAGCATCAAGTTCCAAGGCTTTCTGATAACAGGTTTTTTGATTTCCGCCATAGCCTTTGTTTCTCTCGTGCTTGATGATATGCTTAATATTCAATGATTCTGCAACTTTAACTGTTTGATCCTTACTTTGGTCATCAACCAAAATCACATCATCAACAATTTCGAAAGGAATTTCTTTGTAAGTTTTCTCTAAAGTTTTTTCGGCGTTATAGGCTGGCAAAACCACTATAACTTTTTTATTCTTTATCATTGGAAATAAAATATTAATTCAAATCTTTAATTATTGAACTTTCGACTCTTACAGCCTACCTACGTCAATATCATTTCGCAAAAATATTAAAATTTCGAGAACTTCAAAGCGACACGAAGATGTGGGATCAAATCAAAAAATTCTATTACAGAGAATACACAGAGTTACAGAGAAAATTCTTTGGTACTACCTAATTCGGACGATAAACCAAAAATTGCTTGGTAAAGAACTTTTACTTCTCTATCCGATAAGGGATTAAATCCGGCAAGTTCAATCAGACCTATAGGGATTTCGTCTTGGATTACCGGAATCAGATAAAGAATTTTGGGTGTCGATTTTCCTAATCCTGAAAGAATTGTAATATAATTATCGGGTATATTGGTGATGATAAGGGGAGTTCTGTCTTTTATAACCTGTCCTGAAAGACCTTCACCGATTTTGAAATCCGTTATTTCTCTATCAGAATAATAAGCATAGGTTGCTTTTAGCTTGAAGGTTTCTTTGTCTGAATCAATCGTGAACAACATACCTTGAACCAAGTCGAAGCGATGTGCTAATTCTTGCAAAACCGACTCGTAAAATAATTTAGGATTTGAATTTCGAATTATCTTTTTATTGATGGCGAGAGCTTCCTGAATGATCTCTTCGTTGTTTTCATTTATCGTTTGTTCATTGAAATTTTCATCCGGTTTTCTTTCCACGGTAAGCTCAACAATTTTTTCTCTGATAATTTCTTTGTTTTTTATTAAAAGTATAAAGACAAAAAGAAGAAATAATGAGCATGCAATTACAATTAACAAATAAAATAATATGGCGAAATTAAATGATTTTCCGGCCAAAGCTTCTGTATTTTGGGCAAGAAACTTTTGAACACCAATGATCTCAGCATAGAGAAGATAAGCGCCGATTACTCCAAAGATGAAAATGACAGATCCCAGTAGTTTGGTAAGAAAGTTCGCCTTCATGTCGAAAATGTTTTATGATTGAATCTTTCAAGATTTTTCCAAAGTTAAGATCAAACTTTGAAAAATTAAAAGATTGTAATTAATTATTATAAAGTTGAAAGAAATTTAATAATTTGATTCGTATCGCAAACCTGATCCACCTTCATAACATTGAGGCAAGCTGTAGTCATTGTTTTAACCTGACATTCTTCTGGATCTTGTACAATGGTGTATCCGCCCAATTCTTTTACTCTTTTCAGTCCCATGGCACCATCTTTGTTTGCACCAGAAAGAATTATGCCTACCAGTTTATTCTTAAAGGTATATGCAGCAGAGAAGAAAGATAAATCAATAGATGGTCTTGAGTGATTCACAGCATCTTCCGTAGATAATGCAAATGTATTTCCCAGTTCAATATACATGTGATAATTTGCCGGTGCAAGGTAAATTTTTCCGGAACGAACATGCTCTTTGTCATAGGGTTCTACGATCGGGAGAACCGATTTAATAGACAGAGCCTCAGTAAATCCAGATCTAACATGCTTTAGCCTGTGCAAGCACAAAAATAGTGGAAGACTAAAATTAGGAGGAAGACTTGCCAATATTTTTGTGATTACCTGAAAACTACCCGCCGATCCACCAATAATTACAGCTTTATAATTGCTCATTTTTGCATTACCTTTAAATTCAAAACTATTGAACTACAAAATGCTTACGATAGATGCTTTCATGTTCATTTTCCAAGACGAACTTTTTATCTGCAATAAAGATCTCAAGATACTCCTTTATCCCAATCAACAAATACCCGTGACTGACTAGATCTTCATGCATCGCATTTACAATATCATTTTGAAGTTTTTTGTTCATATATATCATTTTGTCCCGAAACAAAATAATGTGGTTTCGCTGAGGATATTTATCTTTCAAAATATCAAGTGTATTGAATTCCACATGTTCATGGAGTTTTGCATCCATGAATGCATCACCATTATAAGTTTTATAGTAAGAGGAAAGATCATCATCGCCATTGTATCTTTTGTAATTGGCCAGATTCGTATCCATTTTTTTCAGGTTATAAATACCCTTTTTTATTCTTTCGATATTTGAAGTGCTGTAGGTTGAAGCAACAACTTTAACCTTATCCAGAAGATTCATTTCGCGAAGCACAATGAGCAAAGTAAAAAGCTCATCACCACTTGTCATCATAGGAATCCAAATTCTGATTTCCTTTTCAGCGAGGAACTTGGGTATTATTGTATCTCTGAGTTCTCGCCAAAGACCGGGATCGCGAAACATCTCTGTTTCATCTACGGCAATATCTCTGATAAATATTTCGAAAAAAAGTTTATCATTCTTGATTTTATTCATCAAATCCGATGGGGTGTGAATATTGTTATTCTGCATAACAAATTCAATTCTTCGGCAGAAAGCTGTAAATGCAAAATTACTGTAATCCAATTGATAAACCTCATTGATTACATTTACAAGATTTCTAAACTCTATGATACCTAATGTGAATCCGCTGAACATATACTACGCCTGATAAAGATCTATCTAATTTAATCTTTGAAAACTATTTTTTAACGTACATTATCCCTTTTCTCTTAAACTTTGATGCAACAGGACCTAACATACTTTCATGTACACCTAAAATCAGACAACCTCTGGCAAATAAATTCTGATGATATTGTTCGAAAATCCTGTTTTGCAATTGATGGTTGAAATAAATCAATACATTTCTGCAAAGAATTATATCAAACTTTGTGTAAAAGATATTTCCATCTCGAACAAGATCTTGCTTTCTGAAGAGAGGTTTTTTGGTTAAAAAGGGTTTTATCGTAATGATATCCTTTGCTTTATCAATATCAAAGTACTTTGAATAGGGAACATCGGCTACATCTTCGTAATTGTATGGATTCTCTTTCAGTACTTTGTCAAAGTTGTTGAGATAATCTATGTTAAATCTGAATTTGTAAACACCTTTTTTTGCAATGTCAATCACATCGGTATTTATGTCGGTAGCAAAAACATTGGCTTTATCATACAACCCCATCTCATTCAGCAAAATGAGCATGGAATATACCTCCTGTCCTGTAGAACATCCGGCATGCCAAATATTAATAACACTTTGGCTTTCGTATCGGGGCAATACCCTAAACCTAATGGCCTGCCAAATGTCGGGGTCTCTAAAAAGCTCCGTTGTGTTTACGGTGATGTCTCTGACAACCTGCTCTAAAAAGACGCTGTCATTTTTCATCTTATTCAACAAACCATTTGCATCCAATTTATTATCTGAACTAATCTTGTCTAATCTCCGAGCGAAAGACTTTTCAGAATAATCGGTGAAATCGTAAGTCGAAAACTTTTTAAGTGAATTTATGAATAATGCTATTTCTTCGGGTGTAAATACCATACTATCAATCCATAATAAAATATTCTTCGATATATCTGAAATCAAAGATATGTAAAAAAATTTAAACTCCTATTTTTTTTTCGAATCAAAAATAAATATATTATCCTAACTAATTCAAAATTATATTTTAAGAAATTAACATTTTTTAATCAACCCTGCAAATTTCCTCAATTCCCTTTGCTTAAAAAAAATAAAACGCCAAAGGAAAATGGAGTCCATAAGGAGGTTTTTACCCCTGATTTTTTGATTGCTGTATTTGTCCAATTATTACATGTATTTATAAATGAATATATTATACTCGATTCAAAGAACTTTCCACAATCGGGCATCCATTTTACAGGGTTTATACACAAATAATTTTGATTTGAATCTTTTTGAAAACTTTGATCAATATATTCCATCATTTTTTCAAATCCTCCTTTTGAAGTCCGAACCCTCCTGATTTTTTGCGATGATTTTTCAGGATCAAAATTTGATACATACAATAATGACGTATCGGGAATAAAAAGAGCTTGAAAAATAAGACTAAAAGTCAGATCTTTTTCGTTTTCTACTTGCAAATAGAAATCTCGTTCACCCAAATTGAATTGAAGGTAAGGAAAATCTGAATCATGAGCGCAGAATCTGAATACATCCAAATAGTTGGAATATTTTGTTTTCTGTAATAATTTTTTCGAAACACATATTGAGGTATGAAAATCGTTGGAACAAACAATAAATTCGACATCCTTTGTAGCAACAGGAGCATTGTTTACTGAAATAAGACAAGTGCTCATAGCGGCAATGATGTAATAAAGAATAATTCGAAACATCGAACCGATTAAAAATCTCAAATATTTAAATAGAGAATTCAATATTTTTCCTCATTTGATTTTTCACCTATTTTTTCATCAAACTTTTATATCCAAATTTAAAAATTAATCATTAAAATGAAACAAATTGCAGAATATTTAGTATTGCTATTCAAATCAAATTAGTGAAAAAAATTAAATAATATAGACCAAATGGTTTTACAAACACCTAATTATAAGGAAATAGCAAAATTATTCATTGTTCATTATTCATTACTTAATATACTCAAATCATGAATTCACGTTACTTTTTACTCTTACTTTTAAACTTCCTAATATATAAGGTATGGAGTCAAAATTCCTCTGCGGATTTTTTCCTACCACAAAGTCTCAGAATAGATTTTGCTTTGGGTGGAAACAAAACCAATACCAACATATATATTCATGAATTTTCATTTGAGCCAAAATGGTCTGGAAATTTAAGCCCAATAAATGCACCAGCAAAATATGGAGAATTGCGCGTTGATGTTTTCGATTCTATCACAGAGGAAAGAATTTACAGTTATGGTTTTTCCTCCCTATTTCAAGAATGGCAAACCACCGAAGAAGCAAAAACAATATCCCGAATGTTCGAAGAAACCGTATTGATACCTTTTCCTATAAAAACTGTGAAAATTGTCCTTTCTGTAAGGAACAAAAAAAACATTTTTCAGCCTAAAAATTCGTTTTATGTAAATCCGAATAACAATTTAGACATAAATCGAAGTCCCAAGAGCCAATATGAAATTTTCGATATCTCCATCAAGGGAAAACCAGAAGATAAAATAGACATCACATTTTTGCCAGATGGTTACACGCAGAAAAACAAAGACCTTTTTATTCAGGATGTTCAAAAATTTAATCATGCGCTGATGAACATTTCTCCTTTCAAAGAATACTCCAGCCATTTTAATGTAAGAGCAATTTTTTGTTTTAGCCCAGACTCTGGTGTTGATGTTCCAGGAGCGAATGTTTGGAAAAATACGACCTTCTCATCAAGCTTTTATACTTTTGGGAGTGATCGCTATCTCACAACCCAATCGGTTTGGAAATTAAGAGATGTCACTTCGAGCACATACTGCGACCAAATCGTCATTCTCTCATTGAGCGACTTATATGGCGGTGGCGGTGTATTCAATTCATTTAGTGAAGTTTCTAGTGCCAACGGCTGGTCCGACAGGGTTTTTGTGCATGAATTCGGACATGGTTTTGCCTGCCTTGCAGATGAGTATTATACTTCGGAAGTTGCCTACAACGATTTCTTTGATCTAACTGTAGAACCTTATCAGGAAAACATCACCACGCTGATTGATTTTGACAGTAAATGGAAATCATTGATTTCGAAAAAGACTCCGATTCCTACTCCTGCGACTGATGAATATCTTAAAAGTGTCGGGGTATTTGAAGGTGCCGGATATTCGGCAAAAGGAATTTATCGATCATCTGTGGACTGTATGATGAAATCATTGTACTATGGAAAATTTTGCCCAGTCTGTTCAAAGGCTATTGAAAACGAAATAAAAAAAATGAGCAAATAATTCTATTTTGTGATGTTATTATATACTGATAATAAATAACATAACAAATATATTTCCTATATCCGTTCAAACTGATATGCACCCAGAAAATAAAAGTAGAAATAAAAAAAATCAAAATTACAGAATAATTTTTTGGGGGAGTTTTAATTGAAGGTTGTCCTATAATTGAGATGTTGAAAATATTGCATTTCGTGGGTGTTAGTTAAGTTATGCGGGAGATTGCACCTCCCGCATTTATTTTTGTGTATTAGGAAAAACACATCATTCCATTATTATTCATGTTCTTTTGAGGAAGTCGTTTTGTCTAATGTGGCGGCAATTTTCACCAATCTTAAAAAATCTGCTTTCGTTCCATCATCATCCTTGCTAAATGAATTTTTGGCCAAAGCAATTACGCCATCATAAGTTGAATTTCCTTTGAATTCGGACTTCCGAAGCAACATACCAAATTCTGCAACGGCTGCTGCAAACTTGAAGTCTTCATCAATCACATCTTTTTTCAAGTCACTTTCTTTCACTCTTTTTTCTATCAATTTGCTGGTATTTTCGTTGGGAGTTTTGTAACGAAGTTTAAAAGTCATAAGATTTTCACTTTTAACGGTAGTTGAAGTTTGATATTCCAGATTATCAGAATCATTAAACTTTTCGTTTGACGAAGCTTGAATTATTTCGTAGAAGGCTGTTACTGTATGACCTGAGCCAATATCACCGGCATCTTTTGCATCATCGTCAAAATCCTCTTTACTTAGCAATCGATTTTCATATCCAATAAGGCGATAAGCTTTCACGAAGCTTGGATTGAATTCAATTTGAATTTTTACATCTTTTGCAATGGTATAAATCGTTCCCCAGATTTCTTTTCCCAATATTTTTTGCGCCTCGAGTATATTGTCGATATAGGCATAATTTCCATTTCCCTTATCGGCCAATATTTCCATTTTATTGTCTTTATAATTTCCCATCCCAAAACCTAGTACAGTCAAAAAGACACCTTCTTTTCTTTTATCTTCGATGAGTCTTTCCAATTCGGAATCGCTGCTTACACCTACATTAAAATCACCGTCTGTGGCCAAAATTATCCTGTTATTCCCATTTTGAATAAAATTTTCTTTTGCAATTTTATAGGCCAAAAGAATTCCTTCGCCACCCGCTGTGGAGCCTCCAGAATTTATTGAATTTAATGCTTTGCTTATTTTTTCCTTGTCTGTGCAAGGGGTGGACGGAAGCACCAATCCTGCAGCTCCGGCGTATGCAACAATTGCAACCTTGTCCTGAGGTCTGAGTTTTTCCAATAAAACTTCAAAAGATTTTTGGAGCAAGGGTAATTTATTTTCGGCACTCATAGAACCAGAACAATCAATCAAAAAAACAATATTGCTGGCAGGAAGATTTTTAACCTCCACTTCCTTTCCTTTTATTGCAATACGTAGCAAATATCGACCATCTTTCCACAAACAATTTGCTAAATCCAAATGAACAGCAAAAGGCAAATCATCGGTAGGTTGTTTATAGGAATAGTCAAAATAGTTTACAAATTCTTCTATCCTGATCGCATCAGTAGGGGGTAACTGACTCATATTTAAGAATCTACGGCAATTTGAATAAGATGCTCTATCCACATCGACTGAAAATGTAGATAGTGGATTTGTTTTTGCACTTAAAAATTTATTCTCATTGATTTTATTATAGTCCTCTGTGTTATGGACAACATCGGGATCAACGCCATCGTCTTTAATCTTAGATTTTTCTTCTCGCTCAATATAATCTGATTTATAATAATCTGCTGGGGGAGCTTCATCTTTTTGCGATAAAATAGCTGATTTTCTTTGATTGCAAGACAAAAAGACAAATACGACAAGCAATAAAAACCTTAATTTTTTACTAAGATTTTTGAATAGGAAAATGAAAGTTTTCATAACAATTAGGTTTAGAGTTAAATAAAATAATAATTTTGCTCACTAACTCAACCTTAAGATGATGTCTGGGACAAGGTACCGGCCCAAATTTGGGACGCTTGCACGATACCATGCATTGCAAGAATACAATAAAAATGATTATTACAAAAGATCTATTTTTCATTCCCATTGGGATTTACTTGATAAAAAGCAACAGATTCAAAGTTCCCGTTGTAGTTCAGCCCATGTTTTTTACCACATGGACATGGTATAGGCTTATATTTGTTTGTGGTACATGACATAAATATTGTCAATAAAAAAACAAACAGAACACTCAATTTTGTTTGATTAGAAATCATCGGAGTATAAATTAGTAAGCACTATAAAGATGAAACCTTTGTTTGTATTCCATAAAAAAGAAAAATTATTTAAAAATTATTTAAAAATTGGCTTGAAATTTTAGGGATTATAGGCAGACTTTTGCAAGATCATTTGACAATCCTTTTCCATCATCAATTCGGGCAAAGTTGCTTCTGTTTTATCCATATATTTTTTTACGATCTTGTAACCAACAAATACACCTGCCCTTGGAGCCGAATTATTGGCAAAAAAAGTTGTAAAAGGAGCGTCATTAATATATTTGCTTATATCTAAGCGGTTTGTAGAAAACAATTGTTTTTTTTCTATAATATACTTCCAAACTTTGTTTTCGTAAGCTTCTGCCCACTTTAACTGCTTTTTTGTATAACAAAATAAAAGGGTATCGGGTAATGTCGGAATCATTGATTTTGTATAATAAATCAATTTGCCTTGTTGAATAACATTGCTCAACAAGTTATTCAACGAATCTTTAAATTCGAAATCTCTTTGTGCAATAGCCGTCATGCAGTCAGGTACAATATTTTCGGGATTCATTCTCTTTCGCATATACTCGGGTGTTCCAAGTAGTTTATAAAATTCATGTTTCTGACCTAAGTATTTATCCAGAAAAATACCTAAATTAAGACTATCCGTAGCAATGGAATGGTTAAAACCAGAAATCCCTGTAAATACTTTAGGTGTATTTTTTTCTGGAAAATAATATTTATAGTGTCTAAATGCAAGTTCTAATTTCTCTTCGAGTTCAGATAAATTAGGATACAGTTTTACTACGGCCTGATAATCTTTATACATGTTATAATCGACAAGGAATTTCTTCAAGTATTCCAGAAAAGTTATCTCATTGATTCGACCAATAGAAATGATGCTCGTTGTGTATAAATCAAAAAAATCATCGTATTTTTGAGCCAAAACGGGAATTTTATACTGTAAAGAATCTGGATCTATACTGAAAAGATCTTTCTCTAATCTTTGAATTTTTACATTCAAATTTATTTTTGAAACATCCACATCAAAGGAAGAGGAATTGCAAGATACAAAAGAAGAAAAAATAAGGATACTGAAAATAAATGCAAGTCTATTTATCATATAAAATTGATTTATACATAGTAGTGTAAACAAATATTGAAATAATTCATAACAAACAATTTTTCTTTTCGTTCATTTAAAATCAAAAAAAATGCCACTTCATAATGAGTGGCATTTTTCTTTTGATAAATCTTGTTATATTTTCTCAGCGTATTCAGCTTTAAGATTATCATTATTGAACCATTCGGTCAATGCATAATATCTTGCTCTAACACCATCCTTGAAATAAGATTTAACCTTTTTTTCTACTGATTCAAGTTTGGTTAAGCAACCTGCTACAGAAGTTCTAACTTTTTCTTTATCAGAAAGAGGTACATTAAATGTGTGAATAACTGTTTGAGTGATTTCATTAGACTGCATCGGTCTGTTTTCTTCAATAATTTTATTAAGAACATATACAGTCCAATTGGGTTTATTCCAAGTTAAGCCACCATCAGATTTTGCAGCTTTGGGAGCAGCAACTTTTGTGGTTTTTACTTTTGCAGTTGTTTTCGTTGTTGCGATAGGAGCTACAGTAGCTTTTTTGGCTCTGGTTCTTTTAACAACTTCGTTTTGATTTGTTCCCCCTGATGCTATTCCGTTTTTGGCGGCCAACATCTCAGCTTTTGTTCTTCTTTTTCTTTTTTGTTTTTCAACAGATTCTACTGGAGCTACAACGCTTGCTTTTTTAGCACGTGTTTTTACTTCAGTTGTTTTTACCACAGGTGTTTTAATCACAGGAGCTTTTTCAACAGTAGTTTTAGCTACTGTTGTTTTAGCTACAGAAGATTTAGCCACAGGGGCGTTGATCACAGGATTTGAAACGCTTGATTTTTTAATCGCTGGAGTTTCTTTTCCATGCTCAGTTTGTAACTTTGTAAGTGTATTTTTTAACAAATCCACTTTTTGGCTAGCTTCTTCTATCTTCTTTGTATAGAAATCTACCAGCTCTTTTGCTTCATTTTCAGAAAATTGAATTTCGATCATAGGTTTAGTATTTTTACGCACAACAATTTTTGTTTGTGGTACAAATATAAAACTAAATGATTTATAAAAAAAAATTATTCTGCACTTTTTATTAAAAAATTTTTTATTTTTGTTTCAAAAGATTTTTTCATCACGTTTAAAAAAGAATTTTCACACAATTCTATTATCTAATACAGTACCAATTTTACTAATTTTTTATTCTATGAACAAAATTAACTCTATATATCACAAAGCTTTAGACTCTATTGATCTTAATTTTGCAGAATGCATGGAGCTTTACACTAAAGCAGATCAGACAGAACTGATGCTTATTGCAAATCATATAAGAAATAAAATCCATAACAATAAAATCGTTGGTTGGATAATCGACAGGAATATTAACATAACCAATGTATGTATTTCTCAATGCAAGTTTTGCAACTATTTTAGAAAACCCGATAGCTTGGAGGCGCAAATTACTTCCTTTGAAGAATACGAACAAAAGATTACCCAACTTTTTGAACTTGGAGGGTCACAAATTCTCTTGCAAGGTGGTCTTCATCCTAAACTGGGAATCGATTTCTATTGCGATTTATTTATAAAGCTCAAGAATAGGTTTCCATCCTTAAAATTGCATGCCCTTGGTCCTCCCGAAATTATTCATATTTCAAGAATATCTGGAATCGATGTCGAAACAACACTCAATAAATTGATCGCAGCCGGTTTGGATAGTTTGCCTGGAGCGGGAGCCGAAATTCTTTCCGATAGAGTGCGAAAAATCGTTTCCCCCAATAAGTGCATGGCGGAGGATTGGCTCAAGGTTATGCGCATTGCTCACAAAATGAATATAGTAACCTCGGCAACCATGATGTTCGGACATGTAGAAACTCCAGAGGAACGAATCGAGCATCTTATAAAAATCAGAGATTTACAGGCAGAGAAAAATGAAAGCTCAACAGGTTTTATTTCATTTATTCCCTGGATTTTTAAAGATGAAAAAACAATATTGGCAGAAAAATTTAATGTAAGCAATACAGCAACAAAATCAGAATATATCAGACTTATAGCTGTTTGCAGAATAATTCTTCACAATATAAAAAACATACAAGCATCGTGGCTAACTACGGGTAAAGAGGCAGGTCAATTATGCTTATCGTCAGGTGCAAATGATTTTGGATCCATTATGATTGAAGAAAATGTAGTTTCATCGGCAGGCGCCCGTCACAAAATGAATCAGGAAGAAATGATCGCTTCCATAAAACAGGCCGGATTTGTACCCAAATTAAGAAATCAAAAATTCGAATATATGGATGAAAGTCCTTCTTAAAAGTCATGGGGTATTTTTGTTTTTTCAAGCAAGTTTTTGCTGAAATTATTCTTCTCTGAGGCCATAAAAAGTTTGAAGTTTATTTTTCAATGTGAATAAGATTTCCTAATTTTATGAAAAATAAACCTAACACCTATTTGCTATGGCTGATTCTAATCGCGAACGAGATCTTGTACTTGCCCCTAATGAATTTGCTTATATCCTTGATCAAACCAAAGGACACATTATTGCTTATGTGGGTCCATATAAAACCAGTATGGCTAATACAGATCAGCCGGTAATGTTTGATGAGGTTACAAAGCGTTTCAAATTATGTAATTTGGAGCAATCCATTAAATCTTTTACCACTATCCCAGAAGGATGGTATGTTACTTTAAAAAACCCGGCTAAAGACGGTCGGCAACCCAATATCGGAACAGCAAACAGCTCACCCAGTCTTGAAATTGGACGAAAGGTGAATCTTCCCGGACCGGCATTTTTTGCTCTATGGCCTGGTCAAATGGTTCGGGTGATTCAAGGGCATCGCTTACGCACCAATCAATATTTAATCGTAAGGGTATATGAAGAAGAACAAGCATTTAAAAATTGGAAAAACGCTGTAATTCAACGCCAAAAAGGCGATGCTACTCTGACAGAAGAAACAAAAGAAGCTCTTATTGATAGTGAAATTCCAGATCTTTCCGTTGGCAAGATGCTCGTGATCAAAGGATCCATGATTTCATTTTATATTCCTCCCACAGGAATCGAGGTAGTGCCAGATGAATCAGGAAATTATATTCGTCAGGCAGTAACATTGGAACGGCTGGAATATTGTATTTTATTGGATGAAAATGGTAACAAGCGTTATGTGAAAGGCCCAGACGTGGTCATTCCCAAACCAACAGAAACCTTTTTTATGAAACATGGATTGGTCAAGTTTAAAGCCATTGAACTTAGTGACATCAGTGGTATATATATAAAGGTAATAGCTCCTTATGAAGAAGACGGAAAATCGTACAGTATTGGTGATGAATTATTTATTACAGGGAAAGAACAAATGATCTATTATCCTCGTGTAGAACATGCCCTGATAAAATACGGTGAAAGAGAAATTTTTCATGCCGTTGCTATTCCTCCCGGCGAAGGACGTTATTATATGAACAGGAAATCTGGACTTATATCGTTACAAAAAGGCCCTTGCATGTTTTTGCCCGATCCACGCGAAGCCGTTATAGTACAAAGAATCCTGAGTCCAAAACAATGTGCCTTGTTTTATCCCGGAAATAAGGAAGTTCTCGAATATAATCTCAAACTTAGAGAATTAGCTGGCTCAGAAGCAAATGATGAGTACGTGACAGCCATGCAAATAAGTCAGATGGCTTCCAAAGAAGAAAAGGCAACAGAAAAGGAAAAATTAGCAAGTTCAAAAATTGTTGCAGAAGAATTTGTCCGCAAACAATCTTTCACCAAACCCCGAACCGTTTTACTCGACACAAAATATCAAGGAGCGGTTACAATCGATGTTTGGACTGGTTATGCAATTTTAGTCACCAGCAAAACCGGCAACAGAAAAGAAATTGTTGGGCCTCAAACCTACTTACTGGAATATGATGAAGACTTAGCCGTCATTGAGCTTTCTACCGGCACACCGAAGACCGATGCCAACCTGATTCGTACCGTATATTTAAGAGTGCTGCACAATAAAGTATCTGATATAGTCAACGTGGAAACCAAAGATCTTTGCCCTGCCAGTATAAGTTTATCATACAGAGTAAATTTTGAGGGTGAACCGGAGAAATGGTTCAATGTCGAAAACTATGTAAAATTCCTCACGGAACACCTCCGATCTGTAATACGCAATGCAGTGAAAAAAATAACCATCAAGGAGTTTTATTCCAATGGTATCGATATATCAAGGGATACCATCCTTGGTGTGGCCGATGAAACAGGCTCGCGTAACCGCGGACGTTTTATCGAAAACGGCATGCACATTTATGATGTTGAAATTTTTGAAATATCCATTTTAGACGAAGATATTCATGAATTACTTTTCGAGGCGCAACACAGCGAAGTAAAACAAAATATCGAAATCAATACGCAACAATTGAATTTCAAATTTACAACGGAAACAGAAAATATTTCGAGAAAAATACTGGAAGAAAAATCTTCAACTTTAATCAAAAAGTTCGATCTTGAAAAGACAGAAACAGAAAAAGGCTTATTGCTTTCGCTTGCAAAATTAGATTCAAAGATTAAACAAAAACAAGCGGAACTTGATGGGAAAATTGAAGAATCACTTAGATTTAAAACCTTGAATATAAATAAAATAGACAGGATTAAATCGAAACAGGACATGCGAATTGAATTCTCGCAAAAAATGCTCAATGTAGAAATAAAACGGATTGAAACAGAGGTAAGTGCAATGGTCAATAAAGCCAAAGCTATTTCACCAGATTTTATTGCTGCACTGCAAGCATTTAGCGACAGAGCACTTGCTCAGAAACTAGCTGAATCGATGGCTCCCATGTCTATTTTAGGTGGAAAAAGTGTTGCGGATGTGTTTCGGTCTATGCTCCATGGCACCGTACTGGAAAATGTGCTGAACAAAGCTCCCAAAAACAATAGTTTTGACAATGAACTCATCGATGATCAAACAGAAGAAAATGTGTAATTAACAAACTTTATGGAAAACCTGATTTTACGCAATGCTGAACAAAAAGATCTGATCGAAATTCTTGATATTTTCAATTATTCTGTATTAAATACAACATCAGTTTATTTATATAAGCTCCGAACGTATGAGGAGCAGTTATCTTGGTTTAAGCAAAAATCGCAAGAGGGTTTTCCTGTCATTGTTGCAGAATACAATAATCAAATTGCCGGATTTGCATCATACGGGCATTTCCGGCCTTTTGAGGCTTATAACAATACGATAGAGAATTCTGTCTATGTTAAGAAGGATTTTTACCGGAATGGGATTGGGAAAATTCTTCTTGCAAAAATCATTCTATTGGCCAAGGAAAATAAAAAGCATGCAATTATTGCTGTCATTGATTCAGAAAATCAAGCTAGTATTAATTTACACGAACAGTTTGAATTTAAAATTGTAGGAAATTTTAAGCAAATAGGGTTTAAGTTTGATCGTTGGTTGGATGTTATTTTTATGGAATTGATTCTGTAAAAATTAGGTTTGAAGCAAACAAATTAATCTCATTATGATCCTAAGTGTATTTGTGACTCGGCAGAAATTTGATTCCTTAACACCAAGTCACAAGTACATTAATTCACCACCTTGCTTCTACAGGATTTCTGTACGATTTTACTTGAAGAAAGATTACTTAACTTGTCCTTGTAGTGCGGTATGCAAAGCATTTCCTCTTAGTTCTTTGGCAATGATTTTTCCACTGCCATCGATCAAAAAGTTGGTAGGAATGGATTGCACTCCATATATTCTTGCACCTTCGGCATTCCAATATTGTAAATCGCTTACATGATGCGCCCAAGTTAATTTATCATCGGCAATGGCTTTGACCCAATTTTCTTTGTATTTATCCAATGATACGCTATAAATGGTAAATCCTTTTCCATTTTTAAAGGTTTTATCTTTGAACTTATTGTATGCGCTCACAACATTAGGATTTTCATAACGACATGGACCACACCATGATGCCCAGAAATCAATCAAGACCATTTTTCCTCTAAGGGAAGAAAGAGCAATATACTGTCCTTTAGGATTTTTATATTTCAACTCAGGTGCCATAGACCCCACGCCTGGCGAAGCGGTTTTATTTATATTTCCTGAAAAAAAACCACTAAAAACGAATCCACTTGATAAAACTAGAACAAGTATTAAAGCGATAAAAACATTTCTCTTCATCTTTTGAAAATTTAATTATTATGTAGTTTGAAAAACGTTGCAAAAATAAGAATATTATGTATGTAAAAAAATATATATGTATTGTTTTTACTATTATTCAGTACGAAATATTTTTGCCCCAATGGCATTCAGTCGGGTATCGATTTCCTGATATCCCCGGTCTATTTGTTCGATGTTATATATGGTGCTTTTACCTTGTGCCGACAGGGCTGCGATAAGCAAAGCAACACCTGCACGAATGTCGGGAGAAGTCATAGTGGTTGCTCTGAGTGGAGCTTTTCTGTTCAGTCCTATTACTGTTGCTCTGTGAGGATCACACAGAATGATTTTAGCTCCCATATCGATCAGTTTATCAACAAAAAAGAGTCTGCTTTCGAACATTTTTTGGTGTATCAGAACGCTGCCATGCGCTTGGGTGGCCACAACCAGCAAAATACTTAAAAGATCTGGTGATATTCCTGGCCAAGGAGCATCTGCTATGGTCATGATTGATCCATCAATAAAAGAATCGATTTCGTATTGATCTTGCGCAGGAATAAAAATATCATCGTCAATTCTTTGAATATTGATTCCCAATCGTCTAAAAGCTTCGGGAATCATTCCCAGTTCATCAAAAGCTACATTTTTTATGGTGATTTCTGATTGTGTCATGGCTGCCAAACCAATAAAACTTCCAATCTCAATCATATCCGGCAAGGCTTTATGATGGCAACCGTGTAGTTTTTCAACCCCATCAATTTTAAGCAAATTAGAACCAATCCCTGTGATTTGTGCCCCCATGTTGTTGAGCATTTTACAAAGTTGCTGAATATAAGGTTCACATGCTGCATTATAAATCGTTGTTGTTCCTTCGGCAAGAACTGCAGCCATAACAATATTTGCAGTACCTGTCACAGAGGCCTCATCAAGCAACATATATGCTCCCTTGAGTTTTTTTGATTTTACTCTGTAAAAATTCTCCGTAGAATCAAAAGCAAATTGAGCACCTAATTTTTCGAATCCAATAAAATGTGTGTCCAATCTTCTTCTGCCAATTTTGTCGCCACCCGGTTTTGGAACAAAGCCCATCCCAAACCTTGTCAATAATGGTCCCACAATTAATATGGAGCCCCGCAAGCTCATGGCTTTTTCAATAAACTGATTGCTGCTTAAAAAATCAATATTTAAATCAGAGGCTTCAAAAGTAAAACTATTGGGATTGTTGCAAATCACCTTCACCCCCATGCATTTGAGTATATCAATCAATGCCATCACATCTCTGATGTTGGGAATATTTTCAATGGTAACTTTTTCTGAAGTTAACAAGGTAGCAGAAATGAGCTGTAGTACCTCGTTTTTGGCACCTTGAGGGTGAATGATGCCTTTTAATTTATGTCCGCCTTCAATCTCGAATTTTGCCATAAATTCTTTCTTAATTTTTATCTGTAATGTATAATAATTCTGAAATAATGCGCTGATTAAAATCCTGAAATAACTACTCCTTCAAAAAATCCTCAATGACAAGAATGCTGATTGCAAAGTTGCAATTATCGCACTCCATGATTTTAAGCGTGACCATTCCAATCACTTCACCATCCATATTGAAGACAGGACCACCGCTACTGCCCGACGAAATTGCCACATCCAATTGCAAGTGAGAATTACCTTCGGAGATAGTACTATCAGAATAATCCACAGCACGTAAGGAAGAAACGATGCCTTTACTCAAAGTGCTTTCTATTCCTTTGGGATTTCCTATAACGAAAATATCTTCACCTTTTTTGGGTAGTTCTTTTGAAAATTTTAATGCATCAAATTCCTTACCTTCGGGAGCTTCAATGCTAAAAATAACAAAATCGTTTTTTACATTTTTTAGTAGGAAATTGTTTATATTATATGATTTGTTGTCAAAAGTATAAATGACAAATTTAGTACCTTCATCCAGAACATGTAAATTGCTCATTCCCATACCTGTTTTATCGATAAAAAAACCGGAACCTTTACTTATAAGTTTTCCATCTGAACCATAAGATTCAATAAGAAATACGGATTTCTCAGTCAATTCGGCCAATTGCGAAAGATCTTTTTTCGTTTTGGTTTCAGAAAAAAGTGAAGGGAGAACAAAAAAAGCCAAACCACCCCCAACCACAAAAACAATCATGGCAAAAATGGCTATTTGTATGGGAGTATATTTGTGCTTTTTGTTTGGCAAATCGTTTATTACCGGGACTATATTTTTATTTACGTCAAGGATTTTACCCCATTCAATGGGATAATTCGCCAATGTTAAATAATCTCCTGCTTTCAATTTACAAATCATTGCACGCTGACCATTAACAAAGCTGCCGTTGGTTGAATTTAGATCAATGAGCCAGCATTCATTATTATCAGTTTGGTATAAAATAGCATGTTCTGAAGACACTAAATCACTATCGACAGGAATATCGTTTGCGGCGGATCTGCCCAACATCACTTTTTTTACGATTTTTCTCATCGCTGCTAGTGAATCTGGAACCACCCTAAAGTATTCTTCCCATTTCAGATTTGTGTTGCCAATCGTGAGCGTATCACCCGGGTTTATTTTGGTATCCTGCACCTTAACCCCGTTAATAAATACGCCATTTTTCGAATTCAAATCCTTTACCCAATAGATTCCTTCTTCATCTATAGTAATGGTGATATGTTTCGAAGAAACAAAAGAATCTTCGATGATCACATCATTTTTAAAATCTCGACCAATACTTATCGTTTTCATAGTTTAGCGATTCTATATGGTTTTGATTATTAATTCATTTGATAATAATATATATGCTAAGTTTTTCATTTATTTTGAATCATATTTATAAGAATATTATTTAAGCAGGCCTTTCATTATTCATGAATGCATTTTTTCAATTCCAATGATGCTTAGCATAAAAATTTTATTGAAAACTTCATAAATATTCCTTATGTAAAATACTAATTTTTTGTATATCAACTCAATAAAGAATTAATTCTTCAAACAAATATAAACACTTCCATCAAACTTAAAAATCTATTTATTTGTCTGCAATATTTTGCTCAATATATAAAAAATTTATTGAATCATTATTGTAATAAAGTAGTGATTTTTGATTACTCCGGTTTACTTTTATGCCAATAGCATCTTTTTGAAGATAATTATAAATAGCATCAGGCAAAGATTCAAAGTTTTTCTGTTTTTCGGAAATTTTATTTAAAAGCCATTTTCCGCCCTTTTCGCCAGAAAAAACAGGGAAAAGATTGACTGTTTCTTGTAAATCTTTCTCATAAATCAGCTCATAATTTTCTTTGGTGAAAAACATAAAAACAAGTATTCTATGTTTATTTTCAACAGAATTATAAAGTAAACACGCAAAATCCTGAAATCCATTTTTATCAAAATCGGCCAAAATATAATCTGTTGAATTATATTCGCTGCTACCCTTCACCATCCAAGCAGAACGAACAGGATCATATTGAAAATAATTCATTTTGTTAAAATAGTTGATCAATGCCTTTTTGCACCAAATATTGATTTCACCTAATTTGTTCAGTTTGCCAAAAATCACCGATGCTTTGGATACATCCAAAATATCGGCAATAAAATTCACTTCGGCAAATCCTCTGATTTTATGGTCATTTTTCACTTCCACCCATTGACCTGAATTTGTTAAAATAGTTTGATTATCAATAACATCTAATCGATCTCCAAAGTATTGTGTGCATTTTGCAGCCGAGTTGGGATCGGGTTTTGAATGAACAATCAATACATTAGAAAGAACAAAACTATGATTATGCTTAGGCCCAAGAAATGCAATAAGGACGCCAGTGATTAAGGTAAATCCAATAAGTGTAATTAATAAGGGAAGACTTAAATTGCTATTTTGAAGAATATTCTTATTGGTTCTTCGATCTTTGTTTGTGATTTTTATTCCCAAGCTACGCTGATAATTTTTTATCGTGGTTAAAAACTCTTTACAAGATCTGTATCTTTCTTCCTGATTTTTATTTGTGGCTCGATAAATAATTTCTACAATTTTATCCGATAATTTGGGATTCACAGACCTTGGATCAGGGAATGGTTCATTTACAATAAGTTGGTAAATTTCATATTCACTCAGTTCATCAGAGTAGGGACATTGTCCGGTAAGCATCTGAAAAAGGGTTATTCCTAAAGAATAAATATCGGTTGCTTTGGTTGCACTTTGTCCTTTGACCAATTCAGGACTCATGTATAGAACAGTACCTACCTTACTTCCACTTTTTGTCAGATGTTTTTCACTAACATCAATAAATTTTGCGATCCCAAAATCCAGTGTTTTTACCTGATTGTCGGGCGTAATGATGAAGTTGGATGGTTTTATATCCCTGTGAATAATATACTGTTCGTGTGCATAGCATACCGCATCTAATATTTGTACAAAAAAATCCAGTGCAATTGCTTCAGGTAAGGGCACTTGATGATTCTCTATATATTCGTCCAACGGAATTCCTTCCACATATTCCATGAACAAAAAAGCATCATCATTTTCTTCGTAAAACTCATAAAGTTTTACTATACTGGGATGATCCAAATGTGACAGTGTGATAGCTTCCTGCTTAAATCTTTCTCGAATTTCGACAGACCTTGAGTGGAAAGAATGAAGAGCCTTGATGGCCACCTTAGCCTGGTTCATGATGTGAACTCCAAGGTAAACATTGCCCATTCCACCTTCGCCGATGACTTTTGAAATATAATAGTTATTGATTATTTTCTCTAACATTATCATTCTTTTTTATGCAAGGAAGATCTGACTTAATATACGATGAACCAATCCCTTCGTTTCCTTTAGTGAGTGAAATTTTATCATTATTATGCTTGTATTGTCTGGAGCTCCTTCTGAATGTGCTCCTTCCAGGAGTGCTTGTGTTATTTGTTCCAATGAACCGTTGCCCCCCATAAGTGTACAAATCTGTAAATTACTAAGTGTACTCATCAAACCATCTGTACATAACATCAGTAAATCGTTGTTTTGCGGTATAAGTGGTTTTTTACAAATGGTATAGGTAAATTGTAATTCAACACCTAATGCACTTAGCAACAAATGCTTGCGAGGATGTGTTTCCGCTTCTTCCTTGCTTATAATTTTTTCGTCTATCAAAGCTTGAACGTAAGAATGATCTTTGGTAAGTTGTAATAATTTATTTTTCCTTCTCAAATATAGTCGGCTGTCGCCTACATGTGCATAATAAACTTTCTGCTCTTTTATTACAATTGCCACGAGGGTGCTTCCCATGGATGAGAATTGTATATTTGATTTTTGGCCTTCCAAAATTTTAGTTTGTACGTATTGGATTGCCTTATCAAAAAAAACTTTGTAATCATCAAATACATTTTGATCAAAAAACTCAATCAAAGAATTGACTGCAATATTGGAGGCTACATCTCCTCCATTGTATCCACCCATTCCATCGCAAACCACAAATAGATGACTTTCGCCATGGCTTTTCGAGGCAACACAATCTTCATTGATCACACGAACCAATCCAAGATCGCTGATCGAATAAAAATCAAAGTAATTTGTGTGACTCATGCCTTCCATGGAAAATTATTTACTGCGATACTTTTTCTATTTGCATAACATTCTAATATATAGTAATCTTGAATAAGGAATATCTATATATTCATACAATAATGTAAAAATGAAAAAAAATTGCAAAAAATCAAAGGAAATATTGAATTTAATCTTTTTCAATATGATAATTATAATTGTTTATGAGTGTAATAATAATAAAATTACTTACAATGAATTATTTACAAAATTAATTCGATGATAAAAAATACGATAGAAAAATTTGGGATTAAAGTTCATTAATTAATTTTGCAGTTTAAAAAGTATTTGATTCATGTTGTTTTCACAAATCATAGGTCAGGAAGAAATCAAATCCAGACTTATTCAATCCGTCAAAAGCGGAAGAATAAGCCATGCCCAGCTTTTTTGCGGCCCCGAAGGTTGTGGAAAAATGGCCTTGGCACTTGCCTTTGCTCAATATATTTGTTGTTTGAACAGAACGGATTCAGATTCTTGTGGTGTTTGCAGCTCATGTAAAAAATATATGAAGCTAATACACTCCGATTTGCATTTTGTCATCCCTGTGGCGAGGGTGAGAAATATCTCGAATCCTGTATCCGATCACTTTATCAATGAATTTAAGCCGGCTCTTATTGCAAATCCTTACATGAATTTGCATCAATGGATGGATATTGTGGGCGGTGGAAATAGCCAGTTTGGGATATTTGCCACAGAAAGTGAAGAAATAATCAAAAAATTGAATTTCAAATCGTATGAATCGGAGTTCAAAATTATGATTATTTGGTTACCGGAAAGGATGAACGATTCTTCGGCCAATAAACTTTTGAAAATGATTGAGGAGCCGCCCGATAAAACTTTCTTTCTTTTGATCTCGGAAGAACCCGGTCAAATTATTTCGACCATACTTTCCAGAACTCAAATGCTGAAAATTCCTCAAATTGAAAATGAAAGTTTAGCAAACTACTTTAGGAACAATTCGGAATATTCGCTTTCTGAGGGGGATTTGAAGTTTGTCGTCAAATTGGCGAAGGGGAATTTCAATGAAGCTATAAAACTTATTAATGTTAATGAAGAAAATCAGAAGAATCTGGATTTATTCAGAACATTGATGCGCTGGACTTATGGTCATAACATTCTCGAAATCATAAAATTATCTGATGTTTTTTCGGGTCTGGGTCGTGAAAAACAAAAAGATTTTCTTGCTTATGGAATGAGAATGATCAGAGAAAACTTCATTCGAAACCAAACGATACAAGTAAATGATGAATTGATATACCTAAACAAAGATGAGGATGAGTTTTCGAAAAAATTTTCTACATTTATCACAGAGAAAAATGTAGGGCCTATTTTTGAAGAATTCAACAAAGCAAGTATGCATATTGAAAGAAATGCCGCAGGAAAAATTGTATTTTTAGATTTTTCACTCAAGCTTGCAAAATTATTAAGATCATAATGTAAATAGCGTTAAGAAATGACAGAGGAAAATAAAAATAACGATCTGCAAATAGAAGAAATATCGAATAATATCCCAATATTCAACATTCCGGTTGTTCGGAAATCGTGCATACTCGATGTACAAGACTGGTGCAAGGATCTTCCCGTGCCCGTAACGAGTACAGACCTTGTTGAAGTAAGATTTAAAAATACGCGCAAATCCTATTTCAAGAATGTAAATGCAATTCCCTTATCAAAGGGCGATATCGTTGCAGTTGAGGCTTCTCCCGGGCACGATATTGGAATTGTAACGCTTACAGGTCCTCTTGTGGCTTTGCAAATGCGCAAAAACAATATTTCAATCCAGGAAATTGAAACAGAAGGCAAAAAAGTGTATCGCTTAGCCCGACCAGTGGATATAGAAAAGTGGCAATCAGCCATTGAAGCAGAAGACAATGTTATGCTTCAAACCCGTCAGATTGCTGAGGACTTAAAGCTGGATATGAAAATTGGTGATGTTGAATACCAAGGCGATAAAACCAAAGCCATTTTTTATTATATTGCAGATGAGCGTGTTGATTTTCGGGAATTAATAAAAATATTGGCCGAAAAATTCAAGATAAGGGTCGAAATGAGGCAAATCGGCGCTCGCCAGGAAGCAGGAAGAATCGGTGGCATCAGCTCCTGTGGGAGAGAATTATGCTGTGCAACATGGATTACTAATTTTGTAACTGTAACAACAAATTCGGCCAGATATCAGGAACTTACTCTTAATCCTCAAAAACTGGCAGGACAATGCGGCAAATTAAAATGCTGCCTGAATTATGAGGTGGATTGCTATGTCGATGCGCAAGTCGATTTTCCCGACAAAACAATACCCTTGTTAACAAAAAAAGGAAAAGCTTTCTTGCAAAAAACAGATATTTTTAGAAACATCATGTGGTATTCTTATGAACAAGAAGACATCGTTAATCTTATTCCCCTATCGGTAGAAAAAGTTAAAGAGATACACCAAATGAATGCCAAAGGTATTTACATTGACGATATCAAAGAACAAGACAATTCTTCGAAAAAAGAAAAGAAAGAAAAGAAAGATTATGTTATTGAACAGGATGAATTGACAAGATTTGATAATAAAACAAAACAAAAAAGAAGAAAAAAACCAAATCAAAGAATAAATAAGCCCAAATTACCTTAAAGATGTAATAATTTTAAAATGTGTTAATATGCTAATGAAATTCCTTTAAATATTTTATTTATTTTCATTAAAAACCGACTTTATTTTTTACATATAAAATTAGATAAATAAATATGACTATTGTTTCTCAATTGTAAATTGTATATATTTGTCTTTTGACTTGGATTCGTGTTTGCTCAAATACTTCGCTTTTTTTCCTTTTTTGAACAGGAACAATCAAAATATTAAAAAATTCATTCAGATTGAATGCAATTTACACATAATTTCTATAAAGAATATTTAATAATGTCAAACAAATGAAAATATTAAGACTCGGACTATTGCTTGTCATGATTACGTTTTTTATTTCGGCTTGCAATAAAAATATGCTTTTTGAAGAAAATGTTGCCATTCCCGATGGGGTTTGGAATCAAGACAATGTTGTTGCCTTTTCATTCAGAATCAATGATATAAAAGTTCCCTACAATCTTTATTTAAACGTTAGGAATACAACTTATTATCCCTATCGGAATGTATGGTTATTTATTACAACCAATTCTCCCGTTGGCAAATCGCAAGTGGACACAATGGAATTGGTTTTGGCCGACGAAAAAGGTCAATGGCTTGGCGACGGTATGGGCGATTACTGGGATAATCAAATTTTATACAAAAGTAAAGCAGGATTTTTATTACCAGGAACTTATACCGTAGAAATTCAGCAAGCGATGAGGCGAGAAGATTTGCCTCATATTTTGGAGGTAGGTTTTAGTGTTGAAAAAGTTGATTTAAAAACTAAGTAAGGGCGATTTTATCGATGGGCAAAAATAAATTAAGGAAATTCCAGCAGATTAACACATATAATCATGTCATTCAAACTGAATTTAAGGACGTATTCAAACAAAAACACGAGCTATATGGCAATTGGAATTCAGCTTTCTTTAAAAACCCAAACCCGATCACGCTGGAACTAGCATGCGGTAAAGGGGAGTATTCATGCTATCTTGCCGCTCAATTTCCTGATAAAAATTATATAGGCATTGACATCAAAGGTGCAAGAATTTGGAAAGGAGCCTCCATTGCCATCGAAAATAATCTCAAAAATATTGGATTTCTGAGAACACGCATTGAATTCATTCAATCCTTCTTTGGAGAAGGTGAAATTTCGGAATTATGGATAACATTTCCTGATCCTCAAGCAACAAAACCCGGTAAAAGACTCATTTGTTCAAGATTTCTGAATCTTTATAAACCCCTTTTGACAAAAGAACATCAGATTCATCTCAAAACCGATAGCAAAATATTATTCGATTATGCTCAGGCCATCATCGAAAAAAATCACTTACCGCTGATTCAAATCGAAGCGGATGTTTATAAAAATCATCAAGAAGGTGTACTTACCGTAAAAACGCATTACGAAAATCTTTTTTCGAACAAAGGCAAAACCATTAAATATGTTTGCTTTAGCCTAAATAACGATGGTGATATTGTGGAGCCGGATTTACTGTTCTGATTTTTATTAAGTTGTAGGACTATTAATGCATTACAATGGATACGCATTTTTTTGATCAGGTTTACCAGATTGTTCGTCTGATTCCTTTTGGGCGGGTAACAAGTTATGGTGCAGTTGCAAAATATTTGGGTTCGCCACAAGCAGCGCGTATGGTAGGCTGGGCAATGAACAAATCGGCCTCACAGAAAGAATTTGTTCCTGCCCACCGAGTTGTAAACAGAAACGGTTTGCTTACGGGTAAAATGTATTTTGGTTACCAAAACACCATGAAAGAATTGTTGGAGAATGAAGGCATCGTCATTTTGGATGACAAGATACAAAACTTCGATCAAATTTTTTGGAATCCGGAATTGGAATTGTAATACCGATTGCAGCGCATCAAATTATTGCTGTGTAAGTATATCATGGATCGTCAAGCCCCTTTGGGGGGACCTATTTACCCTGATCTAAAATAAACCAATTAAAATTTTTCTGATATTTGTCGCAAATATTTTTTTTAACATTTTTGTTATCGGTTTGATATAATTTGCTTTCATTATCAAAATAACACATGCATCATGATCACATTTCCCAATGCGAAAATTAATATCGGTCTGAATGTTATAAACAAAAGATCCGATGGTTTTCACAACCTTGAAACCATTTTTTATCCTGTTGATTTAAAAGATTCCCTCGAAATAACTCCTTCTCAAAGCATTGAAAAATTTCTGCTTCGATTGCATGGTACATCGCAAGAAATTGAGGTCAAAGGCAATCTGGTAGAAAAAGTTTATTGGGAATTAGAAAAATCGGGTTACAAGCTACCTTCCATTGAGGTCGATTTGCTCAAGGGGATTCCTGTTGGGGCTGGTTTGGGCGGTGGTTCTTCGGACGCAGCCTTTATGGCAAAAATACTGAGGGACTTTCACTCATTGGCACTTACAAATGAAGAACTTGAAAATATTGTAGCACGTTTGGGCAGCGATTGTCCGTTTTTTATTCGCAATAAGCCTGTGTTTGCAACAGAAAAGGGTGGTGTTTTTGAAAACATAGAGTTAAACCTTGCTTCATATCAATTTGTTTTGGTATATCCGAACATTCATGTAAACACCAAGGAGGCTTATTCCTCTGTTGTTCCTAAAAAGCCGGAATTTTGCCTGAAAGATTTGATAAAAAAACCTGTGACTGAATGGAAAAATCTTATTATGAATGATTTTGAATATAGCATTTTCGAAAAATATCCGAAAATCAGAGAATTAAAAGAAAGTTTATATGCAGAGGGTGCAATTTTTTCCCTTATGTCGGGCAGTGGATCTTCGGTTTATGGTATCTTTGACAGGACTATGGATTTATCTCTTTTTCATAAGAAATACAAAGACTATTTTGTCTATGTCGGAAAATTTTTAAATTAACAATAATATTATGGCATACAGGAATTTGAACGAGTTTATACAAAAGCTACGCGAAGAAGGAGAATTAATTGAAATTCAAACCCCGGTAAGCCCAAATTTAGAGATCACAGAAATTACCGATAGAATTTCCAAAAGTCCCCAAGGAGGAAAAGCCATTCTATTCTGGAACAATGGAACTTCATTTCCTGTTCTGATGAATATGTTTGGTTCAGAAAAAAGAATTTGTCTGGCTTTGGGCATCGAAAAGTTGGATGACCTAAAAGATCGAATCGAGTTGTTGATCGAAATCATGTCGAAACCTTTGCCGGGCTTCTGGAACAAATTGAAAATGCTTCCCAAGTTGGCAGACATAAGCCGGTGGTTTCCCCGAAAAATCAAAGGACGAGGTGCATGTCAGGAAATTGTCATGGAACAGGTTGATTTGTCTAAATTTCCTATCCTAAAATGCTGGCCCTTGGATGGTGGGCGTTTTATTACCTTTCCTTTGGTTCATACATTGGATCCCAACACGGGTATTCGCAATCTGGGCATGTACAGGATGCAGGAATTTAGCCGAAATACGAGCGGTATGCACTGGCATTTACACAAAACCGGAGCAAAACACTACGAAGCCTATAAACGAAAAGGTGAATTGATGCCTGTTGCTGTTGCTTTGGGTGGCGATCCTGTTTATACCTATTGTGCCACCGCTCCACTTCCCGACCATATCGATGAGTATATTCTGGCAGGATTTATCAGAAAGAAACCCGTTCAATTGGTTAAGTGCCTAACGCAGGAAATCTATGTTCCTGAAGATTGCGATATTGTTTTGGAGGGTTATGTAGATCCCAAAGAAGAGAAAGTTATCGAAGGGCCTTTTGGTGACCACACAGGCTTTTATTCTTTGGAAGATTTGTATCCTGTTTTTCATATCACTTGCATAACTTACAGAAAAAATGCCATATATCCGGCAACCATTGTAGGCATTCCCCCTATGGAAGATGCATATTTGGCCAAAGCAACGGAGCGAATATTTCTTGCTCCGATAAAAAAAGCACTTCTTCCCGAAGTCATTGATATGACACTCCCGTATCAGGGTGTCGCGCATAATATTGCTATCATCCAAATTCATAAGGAGTATGCAGGACACGCTACAAAAGTAGCCAATGCGTTGTGGGGCGCAGGGCAAATGATGTTCAATAAAATCATGATTATCATAGACCAGTTTTCAGATATTAGCAATTTAGAAAAACTTGCATTTCAAATTGTTCAGAACCTAAATTTTCCCCAAGATATTTATTTATCAAAAGGCCCTTTGGATGTGCTCGATCATGCATCTTCCTCATTTGCTTTTGGTAGCAAAATTTGTTTTGACGCAACACAAAAGCTGGAAAACGAAATCAGTACGGATACAGAATGGCCTTTCCCTGAATTACAGCAAAATCCATCCGATTCTTCTATTCAGAATCAGATTCAGATTGAATTAGACAAGGCACTCATTCAGATCGGTTTTCCGATTGCGATAATCAAAGCGAACTTTCATCATTCAAAACTGGATCAGAAAATAATAAAGGATTTACTGCAAGAAAATTCTATAAATCAAATAAAAATTCTGATATTTGTAGATAGGGAAGCATCCACAAATATAGATGATCTTATATGGTTGGTTTCGGGCAATATTGATCCACAAAGGGATTGCAGGCATTTTCTCTGGCAAGGAAAATCTGTCCTTTGCATAGACGCAAGCCGAAAAACCAAAGAAAAAGATTTTTATATGCGCAGGTGGCCCAATATTTTAGTGATGAATCAGGAAACAATTCAGAGAATTGATGGTATATGGAAAAACCTAAACTTAGGTGAATGGATCGAATCGCCATCGAAATCTCATTTGCCTTTTTTCAAAGGCAATCAGGCATTTGTTTCAAATCCGGATGTCTCATAAAAAACTAAGCTGATTGGGCTCAATGGTTAGGAAAGGCAAAATATTTTTTCTCATCGGCTTAATATTGCTCATTGTCTATGCTTTTGAACTCAAAGCACAGAAAAAATACTATTCTATTGAGAAATTCGAAATTGGTAGTGGGCTTTCTTCTTCCACCATCCATTATGTTTTTGTTGATAGCATTGGATTCCTATGGATCTCTACCCAAGATGGCCTAAATAAATATGATGGATACACATTTCTGAACTACAGGAATGCGCTCGACGAAAACTCAATTTCGAGCAACAACGTCAGAGGAATTGCGCAACAAGGCCGCAGATATATTTGGATTGCAAGTGAAAATGGACTAAATCGATTCGACAGACAAGATTGCAAATTTGATGTTTTCTCAATAAAACCGATCCATGATCCGTCATGGCTTCAGGAAAGTAATATTTTTGATATTTATTGCGATCATGGTGGTAGAATTTGGGTCAAAACACTGGATGGAATTTATCTCTATTTTCCTAAGGAAAATTATTTTAGAAAATTTCCTTACAGTTTCGACCCCCTTTCTGAATCTGTTGATTTTAATAAATTTGGAATTCTTGAGGATGGTCTTGGCAATATTTGGTTGGGTTCCAAAGATGGTTTGATTTCCATTCATCTCAAGGATTATTCGCTAAAGAAATTTGCAAATAAAAAGGATGACCTTCAATCTTTGAGCAGCAACGAAATTCGATGTTCTGCTTTGGATCGCGGGGGTAATTTCTACATCGGAACATCCAATGGTTTAAATTACTACAATGCTAAAACAAATTCTTTTGAAAGATTCTATATTGATCAAATCAAAAAAGATGGCAATTATGATGAAAGCAATTGCATCAAAACTATTTTAAAAGACAAAAGCGGCAAGATTTGGATAGGGAACGATAAGGGCGTTTATATCTTCGATCCAAACACGAAAAAATTCAAGAATCAAAATATCAGCTTCAATGGTTTGCCTGTTCTCAAAGTAACCTCCATAGCGCAAGACAGATCCGGCCTTTACTGGATTGGAACATACAAAGGTCTTTTTAAGCTAAATTTGAACAAACCCAAGTTTCAAATTATAAATTCATTTACACATGGAATATCATCCAATAACCTGAGAGGATTATTTTATGAAAAGGACTGCACGTTGTGGATAGGTACACGCAACGATGGCTTGAATATCCTTAACCTAAAAACAAAACAATTAGAAGTATTCAGAAATAACAACCCCAAGAAAAAAATTTCAGATGACTTTATAACCTGCATATTTAAAGACAGCAAAGGCACGATTTGGGTTGCCACCCGAAATGGAATCAATATTTTTGACCCAACGAAACGGACATTTAAAATCTTTGAGCCAACCTTGGATGAAAGTGTACCCGAAAAGATGCCTTTTCAAAATAATAAAATCAATGATATTTGTGAAGATTCTGAAGGATATATTTGGTTCGCAAGCGGGCATGGTGTATATAAATGGAGAGACGAAAAGTTGCGTGCCTATCATCACAATAAGTATTATGTCAGTTCTATTTGTTCAAATGAATCCTATTGTTTTCTTATAAGCAAGGAAAAAGAGCTTTGGATTGGTACGCTCAAAGGATTGTGCAAATACAATAAGTTTACCGATGGTTTTATACCTTACGTCCGTTTATCCAATGACTCGAAAGGATTGAGCAATAATAGCATTCTGGATTTATACCAATCAGAAGATGGAATCTTTTGGATAGCCACAGAGGCCGGGTTGAATAAGTTTAACCAGAAAACAAAGGAATTTACTTTTTTTACCATAAAAAATGGCTTTGTGAATGATTATATATACCAAATTGTGCCAGATCGTTCGAATAATTTGTGGTTGAGTACAAATAAGGGGATTGCTTCTTTCAATATGAACAATAACACGATTCGCAACTTTGATGTGAGCGATGGACTTCAAGGTTGGGAATATAATTTGGGATCTTCCTTAACAACTCCCTCTGGTCATATTGTTTTTGGTGGAACTGAAGGTTTGAACTTTTTTCATCCTGATTCAATTTATGTGAATAAAAACTTACCATCCTTGTGTATTACCAAAGTTGAAACCACAAGTAAAGGAAATACCAAATCTGTTCATTCTGATATAGTCGATCATATTAAAATTTATCCGGAAGATTATCTTGTAAATATTTATGTTTCTGGTTTAGAACTCACCAAACCGGAGAAAAACAATTTTGCTTACCGGATCAAAGAACTCGATATGGAATGGATACAGATAGGGACTCGAAATTACATCACCTTATCGCATCTGACCGCCGGGTTATATACTTTGGAAATAAAAGGTTCAAATTGCGATCAGGTATGGAATGAAGAATGCATTTTGATCCACATTGAAGTTATCCCTATTTTTCTTAAATCAAAACCTGCTTTATTTCTTTTTTCTGTCACATTTAGTTTGTTGATATTCTTTTTCATTCAATACAGAACCCGAAAACTTCGCAAGTCAAATAAAGAATTATTGGAAAAACAAATCATTTCCCTTCAGGTCGAACAACAAAAAGAAGAGCTGGCAAATAAAAATAAAAATATCACAGACAGCATCAACTATGCAAGCAGAATTATAAAGGCAATCATGCCCAAAGATGAACAGTTTCGCAAGTTGTTCCCGGATTCATTTATTTATTTTCATCCCAAAGATATAGTTAGTGGTGATTTTTATTGGATCACCGAACGAGACGGAAAGATTTTCATAGCCGTAGTTGACTGCACCGGCCATGGTGTCCCTGGGGCATTCATGTCTATTATTGGTTTTGATTTGCTCAGGGTAATCGTGAAAGAACAAAATGTGGATGATGCTGCTGAAATATTGAATCGCTTAGATTTGGGTATTGCCGAAATTTTTGGGCATTCTACCTCCAGCACCGTTGTGCTCGATGGCATGGATATGTCCTTTTGTATCATTGATAAAGAAAAAAAACAACTGCAATTTGCCGGAGCTATGCACTTTGTATATTTGCTTCGGGACAATAATATTATGGAGATCAAAGGCGACAGGTATCCAGTTGGATTTAAACATTCCAATAAACAACATTTCACGCAGAAAATCATCGATCTGAAAATAGAAGATATGCTTTATCTATTTACAGACGGTTTCACGGATCAGTTTGGTGGTCCGGTTTATAAAAAATACAAGTATATTCGATTCAGGCATTTGCTGCTTACTTTGCATAAATTCAAAATGGATAAGCAAAAAGAAGCCATCATGAAAAGTTTCGAAACCTGGCGAGGCGATATGGAACAAATTGATGATGTTTTGGTTATTGGAATCAACCTGAGTTCACTTTGGTACGAAAGCGCTATTTTTGAAAGCATGGATACATAATTTTTGTCATGACTAAAATTCTCAATCATCGACTTTTTGTCTGATTTTTTTTATAATTTTAACCTAAGTAACCCCCAGCTTGTTAATTCAAGTTAAAGAACTTGACAGCAAAGTACTCATCCATTATCTTTGCATAAACTTTGAATGTATGATTTGTGTTTAATAATACAAAAAACAGGAGGAATATTCATGAAAAGGCACTATCAATTAATTTTAGCATCCATAATTGGAAGCATTTTATCCATAAGTTTGTTTTATGTTTTAGGTATGAATGGCCGCAGCTTAAGTGTTCAACATATAGAAGCATCTCCATCTGCAAAATTTGCTTCTTTGGGTGGCTCGTCCAATGATTTCACGGTGGCTGCCGAAAAAACGCTGCCCGGGGTTGTGCATATAAAATCTATGAAGAGTGGCAAAACCTATTCTTCTGATCCATACGGTGGAATGTTCGATCCATTTAAAGATTTTTTTGGCGATGATTTCTTTGCGCCTAAACAATACAAATCTCAGCCTCAAATGGCCACAGGTTCGGGCGTTATCATTAGTGCCGATGGATTTATCATTACCAACAACCATGTGGTAGCCGAAGCAGATGAAATAAGCGTTACATTATACGATAACCGGTCATTTCCAGCGAAGTTGATTGGCACAGACCCCTCAACCGATTTGGCTGTTTTGCAAATCGATGTCAAAGGGCTTTCACCTATTCCCTTTGTCAACTCCGACAACATCAAAGTAGGGCAATTTGTTCTGGCAGTCGGCAATCCCTTCAGCCTTACCTCTACGGCTACGGCTGGTATTGTTAGTGCCAGAGGTCGAAACTTGCACATTTTGCAAGACAAATGGGCTATTGAATCCTTCATCCAAACAGATGCTGCCGTGAATCCCGGGAACAGTGGTGGTGCGCTGGTGGATATGAATGGAGGACTGATTGGTATAAATACCGCAATAGCAAGTCCAACAGGAGCTTATGCCGGATACTCATTTGCAATACCTTCGAATATAGTGAGCAAAGTTTTTGATGATATTATGAAATTTGGCGTTGTGCAAAGAGGATTTCTTGGTATATCCATTCTTCCCGTAGATGCCAATCTGGTAAAAGAAAAATCACTCAAAGTAAACGAAGGGGTTTATGTTGATAGCTTGTTTGAAAGCGGTGCCGCTTCTATGTCGGGAGTTAAAGCAGGTGATGTAATCGTAAGCATTAACGGCATTGAAGTAAAAAATCCTTCTGACTTACAGGAAATTGTGGGAAGCAAAAAACCTGGCGATGTGCTTAATTTAAAAATCGACCGCAAGGGCGATGAAAAACAGTTTGACGTAACGTTGAAAAACAAAGAAGGAAATACGGAAGTAGTAAAAAAAGAAAGAATTGAAGTTCTTGAAACCCTCGGAATTGAATTACAAAACCTGAACGACAAAGAATTGAAGAAGTTCGAAATAAGCGGCGGTGCTAAAATAGTCAAAATAAAACCCGGTAAGCTGAGTAAATTCACAGATATAAGAGAAGGTTACATCATTACCAAAATCGATGGATCAAAAGTGAACAAGGTCGAAGATGTAGAAAAAATCCTTAGCAATAAAAAAGGCGGTATTATGTTGGAAGGCATTTATCCCGGACAGCCCGGTGTATATTATTATGCATTTGGGATGTAATGAATTTGTTAAAAACCATCAACAAAGAGCGTGAGTTTTTATTGTGAATTTAGAACATGCATTTGTGCCGTGCATATAGACCATGCATAAAGACCATGCATAAATGCATGGTCTAATGATGGGGCGCATGATGAAAACCAAACCATATTATAAAAAACGGAGCCTCTTCAAGCAGTCGAAGACTCTTGAAGCTGTTGTCGAAGCATAGCACCAGCTTATTAAAAAAAATCCTGAAATGAGGCAAACATTTCAGGATTTAAAAAAGTATCAAAGCAACTAAGTTTTATTGCTTCATTATTTTAGCATTATAAAATTTATCTCCAAAATTTATTTGAACAAAATATATCCCATTTGCAAAGCCCGACAAATCTATTGTATTATTCAAATTACCAATAAATTGTATTTTCACAACTGTTCCGGTAATATCAACAATTTTTATACTTTGAACCTGTTCGCTTAATCCATTATCAAACTTCAGGGTGAAAACTCCATTGGAAGGATTTGGGGAAATTGTAAATTCGTTTTTTAATTCACTTATTCCTGCGCCACCATTGCCAGTTCCGGAAATAGAAAAATTATATGGATTTTCATCTGCATCATTGGCAATACTAACAGTACCAGAAAAAGAGCCGGAATTTTCGGGCGTAAAAGTAACCTGAAATGTACCTGAACCGCCTGCAGCAATTGTTGCCGGAGCATCGGTAGTAAGAGTAAATCCTGTACCTGTAACATCTACTTTCACCAAATCTGTTAAACTTAAAACGCCATTTCCGTTATTTTCTATTGTAAATGTTGCTGTTTGGGAAGTGCCTGCATTTACAACACCAAAATCATAAGTCCCAGTATTATCAAGTATTGTGGTGGTATTTTGTTTCACAATTATTTCTGGGTAATAAATTTGATATTTGAAAATCGTTCCAGCATTTGAAGTACCACCCGATGTGGTGGATCCAAACAAATAATTATCACTTATTAATAATTGTGAGTATTCTGGGTATTTACCATTTGCAGTACCAGAAAAATCTAATATTTTTATATAAGTATTGTCGCTTATTTTTATTTTAAATACTGTCCCACAATCATTTGTACCACCGTATAATGTCATACCATACAGATAAGTGCCATCAGAGATAAATGAACCATTAGGATAGAATCCATTTGATGCACCTTCAAAATCCATTATTTTGGTAAATGAATTGTCGCTTATTTTTATTTTAAAGGCTGTTCCAATGTTATTTGTACCTCCATAATCTGTCATTCCGTACAAATAAGTGCCATCAGAAATAAGTGAGCTACTAGGACCACTTCCATTTGATCCACCTTCAAAATCCATTATTTTGGTAAATGAATTGTCGCTTATTTTTATTTTAAAGGCTATTCCAACATTATTTGCACCTCCAATTTGTGTCACTCCATACAGATAGGTTCCATCTGAAACAAGAGAACCCAAAGGAGCACTCCCATTCAAAGCACCAGCAAAATCATATATTTTTGTATATGAATCGTCGCTTATTTTTACTTTAAAGGCTGTTCCATAACCATATAAACCTCCAACTGCTGTCACTCCATAAAGATAAGTGCCGTCAGAAATAAATGAACCATAAGGAGAACTTCCATTTGAAACACCTTCAAAATCGATTATTTTGGTATAGGCATTGTCACTTATTTTTATTTTAAAAGCTGTTCCTTTATTATTTGTACCTCCACCAACAGTCATACCATACAGATAAGTTCCGTCAGAAATAAGTTTACCCAAGGGATAACTTCCATTTGAAGCACCTTCAAAATCCATTATTTTGGTAAATGAATTATCGCTTATTTTTAATTTATAGACTGTTCCCTTATTATTTGTACCTCCATTATATGTAATTCCATACAGATAGATGCCGTCAGAAACAGGTGAACCCATAGGTAAACTTCCATTCGAAGCACCTACAAAATCATATATTCTGGTATATATATTGTCGCTTATTTTTATTTTAAAGGCAGTTCCCAGTTCATTTGCACCTCCACCCTTTGTCATTCCATACAAATAAGTTCCGTCAGAAATAAGCGAACCATAAGGTTCTCTACCATTTGAAACTCCATCAAAATCCATTATTTTGGTATAGGCATCGTCGCTTATTTTTATTTTAAAAGCTGTTCCTTTATCATTTGTACCCCCACCCTTTGTCATTCCATACAAATAAGTTCCGTCAGAAATAAGCGAACCATAAGGTTCTCTACCATTTGAAACACCATCAAAATCCATTATTTTGGTATAGGTATTGTCGCTTATTTTTATTTTAAAGACTGTTCCATTATCACTTATACCGCTACGTTGCGTCATTCCATAAAGATAATTGCCGTCAGAAATAAGAGACCCCATAGGTCTGGCAGAATGTGAACCACCTTCAAAATCAATTATTTTGGTATAAGAATTGTCGCTTATTTTTATTTTAAAAGCTGTTCCATCACCATTTTCACCTCCTGTATATGTCATTCCATACAGATAAGTGCCATCAGTAATAAATGTCCCCATAGGATAGCTTCCATTTGAAGTACCTTCAAAATCAATTATTTTGGTATAAGAATTGTCGCTTATTTTTATTTTGAAAGCTGTTCCTTTATCATTTGCACCTCCATCCTTTGTCATTCCATACAAATAAGTTCCGTCAGAAATAAGCGAACCATAAGGTTCTCTACCATTTGAAACTCCAGCAAAATCAATTATTTTGGTATAGGTATTGTCACTTATTTTTATTTTAAAGGCTGTTCCATAATCATTTGTACCTCCTTGAGATGTTGTTCCATACAGGTAAGCGCCATCTTTAATAAGTGAACTCAACGGGTATGCTCCATTTGATGCACCAGCAAAATCCATTAATTTGGTATAAGTATTGTCGATAATTTTTATTTTAAAAACTGTTCCATAACCATTTGCACCTCCATAATATGTCATTCCATACAGATAAGTGCCATCAGAAAGTAAATTCTGGTCATTTTGTGGATTTGCACCTGTAAATGACCCGTCACCCGCAAAGTTGGTAAGCATGGTATATTGTGCTTTCGCTTTGTTAATGCCCCAAGCTGTTAAAAGCAACATACTCAATAGTAAAAATCTTCTAATCATGATAATTTAAATTATATTTAACAAAATGAATTAATGTGAAAGATCCCAATTCATGAAACTTTAAGGTGGCAAAAATATCAATATATTATTTAAAAACTATTGTTCATATAATAAAAAGATTCCAGACCACCGCTTCAAGGGCTTGCATCCGCTTGAAGGTGCTTGTTAATTATCATTAAGCCCCCTTCAACCAATCAAGTAGTGATCATTAATCTGCTACAAATATTTATTTGACAGTCCCTTTGACAATTCCTTTTTATAATCAAAATCTTTCGGTGCTTTAAATGTCCCCATTAAAGATTTAACGATTGGAGAAATCTCTATCTCTGAAGTAACTGTATTTGTATCGATCGTTACAATTTTTAAGTAATTCTCAATCAAGTTTGACAAACTATATCATTGATAAGCGCAACGGCAAGCCCTGAAACCAAAACCAGATAATAAAATAATATTTGGATAGAAATATCAAAAACGATTAAAAAACTTTAATTTTGCAAAAATTAATTCGTGTGATTAGATGAAACTTGAAATTATAAATCCAAATATTGCATTAAATAAAGCATACGCTAAGCTGAGCTTAAATCGGGATGATATTGAATTATTTAAGAAAAATTTAATTCGACTTTTTGCACGTATTAACGAATCTGAAAGCGAAGAACATAATAAAAATATTGTTTCCTCTTTTTTAACTGACACGTTTTATAAAACTGATTACGAAATAAATACGGCAGGGAGAAAAGACCTTGTTATACATTTAGGGAAATCGAGTTCTGAACCTGTTGCTGTAATCATTGAAGCGAAAAGACCTGACGATAAGGCAGGAATGATTATAAATCAAAAAGCAAACGTTAAATCGGTGCATGAATTAATACATTATTATTTACACGAGCGACATATTAAGAATAATAAGGAAATCAGATATTTAATAATCACAGATATTTATCAATGGTATATTTTTGACGCATCGGAATTTGAAAAATTCTTCTTCAATAATAAACAATTTGTAAAAACATATAAAGATTGGCACGACGGAGTTCTGCCAAGCAAAAATACTGATTGGTTTTATCAAGAAATTGCAAAACCATTTATTGATAAAGAAATACAACAAATAAATTGCACCTATTTTAATCTTCGTGAATACGAAGCAATAATCAAAAACGAAGATAAAACTGATGATACAAAGTTGATTCAGCTCTATAAGTTGTTATCGCCACAGCATTTATTAAAACTACCTTATGCAAATGATAGTAATGTTTTAAACAAAAACTTTTACAATGAATTACTTCATATTATCGGGCTTTGTGAAGTTAATAAGAATGGTAAAAAAACGATTGAAAGACTATCGACAAATGATAGAAACGAAGGAAGTTTAATTGAAAATACCATTTCAATTTTAAAAACGTATGATAAATTAGCAAATATTGAAAAACCTGAAATTTATGGTAATTCTATTGAAGAGCAACTATTTAGTGTTGGCTTAGAACTTTCTATAACATGGTTAAATAGGATTTTATTTTTAAAATTATTAGAAGGTCAGTTAATAAAATATAATAATGGAAATGAAGATTTTGCGTTCCTTAATTTAAAAACAATCAAAGATTTTGATGAACTAAGCGAGTTGTTTTTTGATGTTCTTGCTGTAAAAACAAAAGATAGAACAAAAGGAGTAAAAACAAAATATTTTAATATTCCTTATTTAAATAGTGCTCTATTTGAAATTAGTGAACTTGAAAAACAAACCATTGCAATAAATCAACTTAAAGATCGTTTTGAACTTCCTATTTTTTCGACATCAGTTTTAAAGGAACTTTCCTCAGGAGTAAAATTACACGGAAATAAATCAACACTGGAATACTTATTTGAATTTTTAGACTCATACAACTTTGCAAGTGAAAATTCGGCAATTATTCAGGAACAAAATAAAACAATAATAAACGCTTCTGTTTTAGGGTTAATTTTTGAAAAAATTAATGGTTATAAAGATGGTTCTTTTTTTACACCGGGATTTATTACTATGTATATTTGTAAAGAGACAATTCAAAAGACTGTATTACAAAAATTTAATAGTACATATAATTGGAATTGTCAAACTGTAAACGAATTATACAACGAACTTCAAAAATCGAAAATTGCAGAATATAACAGCTTAATTAACTCTATTCGTATTTGTGACCCTGCTGTTGGTTCTGGACACTTTTTAGTATCTGCACTTAATGCAATGATTGAAATTAAATCTGAATTAGGTATTTTGACAGACAGAAATGGAAAAACATTTAGATATTTAAGTGCAAAAGTTGTAAACGATGAGCTTGCGTTTTATAACGATGAAGAAGAATTTATTTACACAAAACCAAAACAACCGGGCATCTATAAAACAGACTACAAATTTGGAAATGATTCATTTGAGACAAAAACATCTCCTGAAAAATTAGAAAGTCAAAGAATACAAGAAACTATATTTCACGAAAAACAAACAATTATTGAAAACTGTTTGTTTGGTGTGGATATAAATCAGAAATCAGTACAAATTTGCAGATTACGTTTGTGGATAGAACTTTTAAAACATTCCTATTATACCCAAGAAACGAATTACACAGAACTTGAAACACTTCCCAATATTGACATAAATATTAAATGTGGTAATTCGTTGGTTAGTCGCTTTGGATTAAATGGCTCTGGATTTTCAAACGGAGAGGTTCAAAAAATGCAATTAGCTACACGTCGATATAAAGACCAAGTAGTTTTATATAAAAGTACAACAGACAAAGCCACCAGAAAAAAAACAGAAAAAGAAATAGAAAGAATAAAAATGCAATTTTCTGAAGTTGCTAATCCAAACGATGAAGATTTCAAAAAATTGCGCCAAATAGATTCGGAATTAAAAGAACGTAAAATACTTTATACAGTAGAAGACAGAATTCAAGAGCAAAACAGATTTATAGAACTTTCACAACAATTTGATAATTTAGATGCAAAATATAAAGAAAAACTCAAATCATTGTATGGTAATGCTTTCGAGTGGCGTTTTGAATTCCCCGAAATTTTAGACGACAATGGAAATTTTGTTGGTTTTGATTTGGTTATTGGTAATCCACCTTATGGTGCAGAATTAAAAAATAGAGATTTATACAAAACAATTTATCCCAAAACCAGTTTTGGCCAAATTGATAGTTACAAGTATTTTGTTGATTTGGGATTTAGAATTTTAAAATCACAATGTTTTTTTAGTTTCATAACATCTGATAGTTATTTGGAAAAACAATATTTCAAAGATTTAAGGACTATCCTTGTACAAAATTCATCATTTATTAGAAACATCAAATTAGGTGATGATATTTTTGAAGAAGCAAATATTCCAACAGCCATTTTTCTCATTAAAAAGGATTCTATTTTTCCGAAATTTTTTGAATATTCCGATTTAGCAGCTGTAACACGAAATGAAAAATCCTTAAAATTAAATTCTGCAAGTTTTCTAACAGACCAACCCGATTTTGAGAAATCATTTTCAGGAACTGTTTCAATTATTGATACATCTAATTGCAAATCATTAATTGAACTCTATGATCAGGTAATGGGCGTAAAAGTATATCAAATAGGAAAAGGCGACCCAAAACAAACGAATAAAGAAATTGAAAATGATTTATTTATCTCAGATAAAAAAATTGATGATACCTGGTTACCGTTTATGTCGCAAGGAATTAAAAGATATTTTTACGAAGATAAACATGAATACATAAAATACGGTAAATGGTTAGCTGAACCACGAGATTTGAAATATTTTAAAAATGAAAAAATTGTAATCAGAGAAATCATAAATCCTTTTGTTTTTGCAACTTATGTGAAAGAAACTTTTATTGTAAAAAATATAGCAGCAGTAATTATTGCAAAGAAAAAGAATTATAAATTAAAATATCTATTAGCATTAATAAATTCAAAATTATTCACGTATTATATTTTAGAACATTCACCGAAAAATTCAAACAAATCATATCCAAGTTTTACATCCTCAGTTTTAAAAAATTTGCCGATTAAACTGGCATCAAAACAAATTCAAGATACATTAGAAAATCTTGTAGATAAAATTTTAGAAGGCATTGAAATGAAAGCTGATGTTTCAAATTATAATCGTGAAATAGATAAAATCGTTTATAAATTGTATAATGTTAATGATAAAGAACAGATTGATATTATTGAGAATTATTGCAAATTTGAATATAAAAAGAATTGATTATGTTGTTTTCAGATAATGAAATAAATCCACTTAAACTTTATCATCATTCTGAACAAGATTTTTTGGATGATATAAAAACGTATTATTGTAAATTGAAAAGAATTTTTATTCTAACTTTTTTCTTGATAAAAAAGTTACAAAAAATCAAGAATATAAGAACGGTATGGGTTTTTCAGAAATTGCCCAAAATAACTGACAGATTGCTTAGTACCTTTATGAAACCATTTAAAATTAATAATATACCTTTGTATTATGTAAACACACGATGCATAGATCTGTCAATTATTTTGGCCAACAAGGAATTACGCGATCCATTATCTTCGTCAGCCCGCTCATGCGGCGTACCTTCGATTGAGTTCCTTGATTGTAAGTTTGTAAGCATAATTTTGAAAAAATGCAACAAAATAGTTTGCATTGTTTCTGGAGTTCTGACCGAAGTAGTCATAAAATCATATTCTAATTTCTCTAAACCATACCTTAGCAGTCTAAAAACCATTTTCTGGAGTTGTAAAAACATACCTTAGGAGTCGTAAAATCATATTCTGGAGTTGTAAAATCATATTCTGGAGTCGTAGAATCATATTCTGGAGACGTAGAACCATACCTTAGCAGTCGTAGAATCATATTCTGGAGTTGTAAAATCATACCTTAGCAGTCGTAAAATCATATTCTGGAGTCGTAAATTCATACCTTAGCAGTCGTAGAATCATATTCTGGAGTCGTAAATTCATACCTTAGCAGTCCTAAAATCATATTCTGGAGTCGTAGAATCATACTCTGGAGACGTTGAATCATACCCTAAATTTATTCGATCACAACATATAAACACTTTTATTGAAGAGTGAAACAACTTAATCTGTTTCTAAAACACCCGTATTTACAATATATACCGTTCGAAATACCTTTCAAATGTTAAAGTATTACTTTAATCTTTATTTATATATTATACCTTAAAGTAATTCTTTAAGTAATATATAATCAATAAATAACCAGAAAAAAAGTGGTAAAAAAAATTGTATTTATCTGAATATGTTTTATGTTTGCATCGGATTTCAATGAAGAAACCGGTATTTTTTAATTTTAAATTTAAAAACGGTGTGCGAAATCTTAGGACGGTATCCGTACCTATATAGATAAGCCAGTTTCTTCAAACGCACCAAATTTTATAATTATGTTTAATTCTAAGAAAAATGCTTTCTTGTTGAGTTCAAGAAAGAATTCCATTGCAAAAGCAAAGGAACTGATTGCAGCCTTACGTGCCGATGTTCAACAACTCTCTAACGTGAACATCACAAGTGAAGGAATCGAAGCCTTGAGTACGAAGTTGGATAACTTGATCAATGGCGGTACAGACA
>Ga0316608_1000030_pt1 | contig 78622 bp, 53 predicted proteins | sample MIS2016152B_MG_FD_207673 | JGI IMG/M metagenome (GOLD analysis project Ga0316608, IMG submission 207673) | Microbial mat bacterial communities from Middle Island sinkhole, Lake Huron, Michigan, United States - MIS.2016.152B | ecosystem: Environmental > Aquatic > Freshwater > Lake > Sediment... | reverse complement strand
AACAGTCTCTGCTGATTATTAACTCTTTGATTCTTTTTTTTAACTGCTTCTTTTCTTTATTAGCAGCAATCAGTTTTATTTTTTCTTCGGTTTTTTCCATCTTTATTTTTTTTACAAAGATAAAAAAAAAAGAACGAATATTTATAATAATATTTGAACATTTTTGACACCCCACCTCGAAGGTTTTCCTCACGCAGTTAAAATAATTCTTGAAATTTTCATACTTGTGATTCAGGTCAAAATGACAAAAACACCCATCTTCCATTCCTAATGATCATCATGGTTAATATCCTGTGATCTAAGATTATTTGAAAATGGATAAAACACCAAAAGTCAAGCTTCAAAAGAAGTTGACTTTTAATGATTTAAATAAATTCTTGGACGCAAAATCCTCATCAAAGAATTCACTTTAATAATCTAAAGATGTAATTGTAACAAAATAGACTTATTCGTACGAAATAAACTCGAAAGGAACATCAATCATTTCGGAATACTCTTCTCCTGCTTCAAACATATCGTCGTCATCCTCAAGATGATACCAGCGAATTTTCACTTCCTTATCTTCTTGCGCGATGGCTTCAAGTTTATAGAAAATATCTAATAGCATCTTACTCGAAGCAGTATTAAAATAACTCAGTTTGAAATCAACGACTGTTGAAGGATTTGTCGATTTGGAATACTCCTCAAACCACTCTAATATAGGATTATAGAACTCCCTAACATCTTCTGGAAAAGACTTACCGGAAAACTCAAATATCCCGTTTTCTTTATCTAAAATAACTTTAGGTTCGCCTTCACCAGGCTCAATTTTCAATACTTTCATAATTATCTGTATAATAATTTCTGGGTGTAAATATAATGCAAGTTCTCTATTTTTCAAAAAACAAATAGAGATAAATTTTTCAAATATTTTTTATAAATTGAATATGAACGACAAAACAAAAAAACTTCATCTTTCTATTCATTTTTTATTTCTACATTGAAGGATTTAATTTCATTATCTTTAGTAAGGCTGAAAGCCTTAAAGCATTAACACAGGGCAACGCGCGGTGAATTAAAATGCGGTTAATCGAGCCTGTTCATAAAACTTTTTGCCTGCTTCCAGCAATTCATCGCCTTTTGGATAAGACCATTTGATTATCACCTTTGGGGCAATGCTGCGATTTTCAGTAAAAATATTTTCTTTCAATGTAGAATTGAATAATAAAATTAATTGATGACAACAAATTCAAATGGTATTTCAAACTGTTCAGAGAACTCTTTGCCTGCTTCCAATAATTCATCATCGCCTTTTGGATAATACCATTTGATTATCACTTTTTTATCGATTTGCAAAATGGTTTCGAGTCTGAAAAAAATGGCTAAAAGAATTTTATGCGATGATGTATTGAAGAAAGTCAGCCTGAAATCAAATATGGTTAGCGCATTGGGAACTTTTATGTATTCATCTATCCAACTTAAAACAGGATTATAAAACTCCCGTACATCTTCGGGAAATGATTTTCCTGAGAGTTCAAATATACCTTTGTCTCTATCTAAAATAATCCTGGGTTCTGCATGCCCAGGTCCGAGTTCCAAAACGCTCATAATTATTCGAAAATACCAATATTAATTCAATTTCTATCCTTAAGCAATCCTAATCTATAAGCCGAATAATCTGAAAAAATTCAACTTGAACAAGGAGATGAAAAGAATTTTTTGTATAAAAAATAATGGCATAAATATAATGTAAAACTATGAATAATCAAATCGATCTTGGCATTTCATTTACATAAATGAATTTTTCATGCGTAATTATAAAATCAACCTTGAATAAAATTCAACCAAGCAATAAATTCAATGCATAAATGCATGGTCTAATGATGGGGCGCATGATAAAGGAAATCTATAAAATTGAATTCCTTAATTCCTAATTACAATTTTCATCCATAAAATTATACGCTTCGCGAATGCCATTTTTTGCTGCCAATTGAAAATCTATGCAAGCTTCCAGATTCTTATTCAATTTTTGTTTTGATATTCCTCTTTGAAGATAGGCTTCATGATAAGTGGGTTGTATGTCCAGAGAAGCAGAAAAATCATGAATAGCCAAATCGTAGGAATTAGACTGATTGTAAGTTAATCCCCTGTAATAATAATAGTGAGCATTGCGAGGATTTATTTGAATGCATTTATTGAATAATTCCAAAGCCATCAAGAACTCAGTTGCTTGAAAAAATATTTTTCCCTGAATGAAAATAAAAGTTGCATTATCGGAATTTGCATTCAGCAATATTTTGCTCCATTCTGAGGCTTTGTCTAATTCTTTCAAAACCATTAGAACATTGATGTATTTTTCTATTTCTTTTATTTCATAAGGCCACTTTTTCAACGCAATTTCATACAACTCGGCAGATTCTTTTGTTTTTCCCAAAGCCATTAATATTGCAGCCTTTAGAAAATGAAATTCTTTTTGATTTTTTTTCAACTGCAGAGCTTTTTCAATATCTTCTAAAGCAAATTTAAATTCGTATAATGAAAAATTTAAAATAGCTCGTTCATAATAAAAACGTTCAGAAATATTGACTTTGGATTCTATTGCTCTCGATAAAATATCGTAGGCTTCGATCATGTTTTGATTATTTTTTTCTATAAGGTATTCATTCAAAGTAATTTCATTTGGTGAATACCAATTTTTCACCCAGATATTTTTCCATTCCATGCTGCGTTTCATGGCAAAAAAACAAGAGTCAGCATAAATCTCAGATTGCAAAACTTTGTCCTTCTGGCTGAGATGTTTCATCAGACAATTTTCAGCCAAATCAAATTGTTGATTCAACGCAAATGTTCTTGCCTGATTCAATAAAGCTTGAGAAAAATTAAAGGATTCGGCGTTTTTAAAATCGGCAAGCGCATTGAGGTAGTTTTTTGTTTTTAAATGCGCTGTACCCCGAAAAATGTAGAGTTCTTTATCATCTGGAAATTTTGCTATGAGATTATCCAATAGTGGTATGGCTTGGGCATAGTTTTTACATTCGAAAATTGCAATGGCGCTCAGTCGTTCTATCTGGATAGCAGCGCAATTTTGCCCGGATAGAACAAAAACAACAACGAACATTGTTATATAAATGAACCTTAATTTTGACATGAGCAAGAATTGTTTGAAAAACAGAAACTTTAGAAAATGCAATTTTACATTGAGCAAGAAAACATCGCATATTTTACTGCAAAATTACTATTTCTAAGGGACATTATGCAATATTAAAGAATAAAAAACCTATTCATAACAAATTTTTTGAGCTTCGCTTACCAATATAGATTGTGCATTTTGTGGAGTCAGGAAATAAAAGTTTCCTTTACCCAGTTTTGCCAACTTGCTTAGGCGTTTACTTATCACTTCATCTTCAATCCTATTAAGGTAGAAAACAGATAAATTGATATGTCCATTGGCTGAATTTTCGACCATTTTGTACAAATCTTTTTTAATATTAAAGCCGCCATCGGTAGCCAAAATGATTCTGTTATTTCCTTTTGGAATATAATTGTCGGTGGCTACTTTGTAAGAAAGATTTAAACCATTTTTTATGTCTGTGCTTCCACCAGATTTTAGATTTTGTAAAACCGATAATATCTGGTTTTTGTTTGATGCAGAAACAGGCTGCATCACTACTTTTGCATGTCCCGAATAAACTACAATGGATAATTGATCTTCGGGTCGAAGAATAGAAACCAAAAACTTATAAGCTTCTTTCAAAACAGGCAATTTTTCGGGCGAATTCATTGAAGCAGAAACATCGAGTAAAAAAATGAGATTATTGGTCGAAAAACCCTCCATCGAATATTTGCTTTTAGTTGAAAGCGTATCTTTTTTTGGTGGATCCATTTTTTTGTCGTCAATAATCGCCTGTTTATCATTGACAAGCACCAGGGTTTCATCTTTTTTCTTGCCAGCGTTTTTGGGAACAAAGAGGGGAACCTCTTGACTTATATAAAGCAAAGGTATATGGGAGTATTCCACAAATCGATTGAACTGATAGGCAACTCCCTTCCCAATTCGATTATAACTTTGAACCAATCTATCGTTAAACAAGTGATAATGAACACCTTTATCTAAATACTTGGCAGAATACACTTTTCCAAGTCCAAAGTCTTGGAGCGCCTTATACATTTCGTTGGCCATGATGAGCAAACTGTCATACTTTTTTGAAGCTTCGAGAAAAGTTTTTGGAAACTGCTGGCTGATCCCGGCGAGTATCTTGTTTTTTTGCTTCATTTTATCCCAAATAACACTATGATTTTCAATCAATATTTTTTTTAACTCAGCAGTATTTTCGGTTCTTGCAGCTATTAAGGTTCGCTGACATAATTCAAAAACCGGCTCAATGGATTTGTAAACAGAAATATATGGATCGTTGGAATTTGAATTTTGATAAGATTCAAACAAGCTCTTTGCGTATGAATTGAAGTTCACATTTTCTGCTCTGTATGACTCATAAAGATCAGAGATACTTTGCAGATAACGGTTAAACCTTTTTTGTTCCGGGTCATTTTTATATTGTGATGTATTCAAATAATCTTGCAATGTATCTCTGGTGAAATAGATGTCAGCCATGATGAGGAAAAATCTATCCAGATAGCTGTTCAGTTGGGTTTGAACTGCCGAAGGGAAAGCAAAACTGTTGGAAAGTGCCTGACGGTATATTTTTTCTGGAATCTTGCGATATTCCTTGGTCTTTCGCCAGAAATCATCATTTTTAAAATTCAAAACACTACGTTTTTGATTCCGAAATTGCTCAATTTCATAATCAAAACTTTCCAGTTCATCGGCGATAAGTGAAAGAGCATGCGTGTTTTGATTACTGAAATCAATATAATGATTTAAAATTTGAATTTGTTTGATAGTGGTTTGAGAAAAAATTCTTATATTTGTTGAAATAAGAAAAAAAACTATCAAAAAAGAAGAATAATACTTAGGTTTCATTGATATAACTTTTAGATTATTTTTTCAAAGATTATACCAAGTAAAATATTTAGAAGAGTTTTCTTACATAAAAATCGTTAAATTTATGATATTTAGAATTATTCTGATCATCTTAGGTGGATTGGTTGTTTTAGGACTGATAATTTCCTGGATGGAAACTTCCAGATTATCGCAAAGACTGAAAGAAATTTTGATAGAAATCGATGAAAAGTATGAAGATTTTGTCAGTCACAGTATTACAAGCAGTGTTTTGAAAAACAATTCGTTGGAAATAGGGATGGATCAATTGATAAGCGAGATTATGATCATACTCAAACCCCATATTTCGGGATTAGCATCGTTTATAGATTCTGTGAATTATTCTTCCCTTGCTATCCGCTATACACCGCGTAATTTTTCCAATATCACATCGGTCATTTCTGCATTGTTTCGCCAGACAAAGTCGGGTGGAAAAAAGCTTTTGGATAGCGACCAAAAACAGTCTATAGAAAAAGCCTTCTTGGAAAGCATTCAATCGGATTTGACGCAAAGAATTGCCAACTTGAAATCGGGAGATTTTTAATAAAATTAACCCTTATTCATTGTAGCATATTTACTTCTCATATTTTCAATTTCTTTGCTTAATTCAATGTATTCATTCTTCATTTGGTTGTTTTTGTATGCGATATTCTCCTCTGAGGATAAATCCAACATTTTCGTTCGAATATCTTTGTTTGTAGCCAATGCAGAAATCATGTTTCGTAAATCGTTTATTTCTATATCCAGTCTGGCTATTTCTGTATTGAGCCATTTAATTTGTTCATTTAGATTTCTTCCGTTAATTACTGAACGGTCTTGCATAAACAGACCTTCTTGTTCCAGAATGTTGTCTATTTGTTGTAAAAGATTCATTAAACTATCAAGAGAACGAAGGTCAAAGCCTTTCTCACTGCTACGCAAATCGAGCGCCATTTGATAAATTGCTGCAAGTGCGATAACTTGAGCCTGAGTAAGATTTTTTCCTATTAACCTGTCTGGATGCGTTTTAAGATATATTTCGCGCAGAAGTTTCTTACATTCATTATTATACTGTTCAATATCTTCAATTGTTTGTTCATCTGAAAATAATTTTGTTTGTTGGCTGAAAAGCATTTCTTTTGCTTCATGAATCTTTTGAATCTCTTCAAGTAAAAGGCTTTGTGCTTGTTCTGTTATTTCACTTTCGGTTAATTCGGGATTTTGCTTTTTGATTTCAATTTTGTGCTGTAAAAGTTTTAATTCATGAATTGATTCGATAAGATTGATGTATTTCTCCCCTAATTTAGACATCCATTCCTGTTCAATCTTACCATTTTTTATACGGATTTGTTCCAGTTCAAGATGCAGGTATTCTGCTTGTTCTGTTTTTTCAACCCAAATACATTTTTTATCAATAAAATCATTTGCTTCATGGTCTGATGAATTTCTGAGCATTAATTTTTCACTTATATTTTTTTCAGAAAGAAACAATACCTCATCTGACAAAATACTGTGATAGAATACTTTTGAAATAAGAATATGTTTCAATTCAATTTCAATATCTTTTACTTCTTCAAAATACTTATTGAGTTCAGAATTTGTTAAGTGTTTTAAAATTGCCTGAATGCCTGTTTTTTGCATATACTTTGCGAAGTCATTAAAGAATATATTTGTAGCAGTTTGAAAATTAATTTTCAGGCTTTCACATGTTGTGATTGCTTCTATTTTATCAAGTTTTTCAAACATATACTTTTCCCACTCCTGTTTTACAAATAGTGTAAGTATTTGAATATAATTAAATTCAATTAATAATAGAATGTTCTCCAAATCTTTTTTATTAAAAAGTCTGAAATTTTCGCGACGAAATAAACTTTCATCTGCTCCATTCAATTGAATAGCTTTTTTTTCGAAGTAATTTTTAAAATCTTCTTGTATTATTTTTGTTGTCATAGTTTTATTCTTTATGTCATTTTCAAATTTTCAAAATATTTTAAATTTATCCAGCAATTGCTAATCGTATCGTTTTGTTTTCCAATACATAAGTTGCTTTATTCCCAGCGATTGCCTGTATGTTCTTCTGATATTCCAGCTCATTAAATAACTTATTGTAAATCATATCCCAGCGATTATATGCAAGCAAGTATCGCTTTCGTTCTTCGTTTTCGGAATCAAGCACTTCCATATTTGTTCCATCTGGATTCGTGCTTATTATACGAATTTTGTCAGAATCGTGGCAGAAAATCCATCCTTGTGGAGCTATTTCATCGGGTGCGGTTTGCCATATATAGGAATTGTAAAGGAGAGTTAATTCTGCAATAAATTCAAATTCATTATTATACCTGAACCGCATAAATTGCAACTTTCCATTTTCATAATTAACAAGAAGATGATGCTTTTCAAGAAAACAGAAACTATACCCAAGAGCTGGTAAGGGAATACATTCGTTTGTTTCTAATTTATAAAGTAGTCTGTCACTTATCAAATATTTCAAACTATCAAAAACATACAAATTCCAAGTGCGTTTGAGCGAAATAATCCTGCAGGATTGTGTATCCAAATTTAGTTCGAAATACTCTGAAGTATCACTATTATAGTTTCTTAATCCGGTAATTGTATTTGATTCTTTGTGATAGTTTAAATTATTTATCGTTTTTGCAGTAAAATAAGATTTATCAAAACATTGTTTTTCAATATTGTATCTCCTTATTGTATCCGAGTCGAAAATATTATTGATTTTCCCCATGCAATAAATATATTTATTATCCATTGCCCAATGTCTTATTCCCGGTATAGAAACAAAATTCAAATGAATATTTGTTTGAACATTGGTTTCGATGTTAAAAGCGTAAATATCTGATGGCGTAAATACATATAGCTTTGAACTTTTTACTAAAAGTCTTTTAATACTATTCTTGAAATCCAAAGTATATACTTTTATGATTTTTCCCGTAAAATCCTGTACTTCAATAGTTCCATTTTCAGTACCCACATAAATTAAATTATTGAAATGATAGGTAATTCGTATTAAGGATTTTGATTCGCGGGGAATATTGTTTAAAGAGTGTTGGTATTTTAGCGAATAACACCCGATTACAAGTCCCGATTTTTTAAAAAAACAGGCGGCATCGTCTTTTATATAATTTATTTCGATCTCGTCATTTTCGCCTATTATCATCATGTTTTTGGACTGTAAATTAAGTGCAAAGCACATTTTTGAGCATTTAATAAGTACAAATTTTTTGTCACTTGTAAATTCCAAGTTTAAAATGGATTCGCCACTTGGTATTTGATAATCAATTAATGCGTTTCCTGTGGCTAATTCTCTGAAAATAAGTTGACCATTGCTATGACCTGTAACACACAAATCCTCGTTTAAATATTGCCTGCAATTGTTAACTTTTGTAGTAGAGTAAAAGCTCGAAATTATTTCAGATGAATAAAAATCGATGTGGTGGATAGTGAATTTCGTATTGCTATCATCATATAAACAAAGAAAATACCCTTGATTGGAAACTCCGATGAAGATGTAGTTTAGTTCTTTAGCAAATATTGGTATTGTTAAATCGGTAACTGTATCATTTTTAAAATCCAATAGTTTTAATTTGTATGTACGATAATTTAATTCTGAAACGATTATCATTTTTGTTTCGTCTGGTGTTGGCCAGGAGTGTTTATAATTTAGGTTTGATATTTTACTGATTAATTCTAATTTACCTCCAACTGTATATACTTCAAGTGTATTTAGATTGCAAGTGTCGATAAGCTTTTTATTAGGTGAAAGAGTTACACTAAGATAATTTATTTCTTCTGAAAATTCCTTTAATACTCTTTTTCGTGGTAATTCAAACAAGGTAATCCTATTATTATCTGTAATATATGCGATATCCGCACCCTCTTCGTAACGAATAGATTTGTATAAATAATCAACAATTCCTGTTTTTAAATCTATGCCAAAAAAGAAATTTTCTGCAATTCCATTTATGTTAAAATCGTTGTAACCTTTGTATAAGGTTCGTATCGAAGGTATTTTAAGAAGATGTGTTTTAAGGGAACAGAAATTTTCCAAAGAAAAAACTTCGTACATACCTGTAATATAGAAAAACACGATTATTTTTTCATCAGTAGGTAGAGGGTCTATTTGCGAATTCCGAATTTGAGTCGTACCTTTTCTTATTTGTTCAAAAGAATTTATATCTAAGGCAAATATTTCTTTATCAATACAAACAATTATTTCCTTTGAGGTAAAAACGGCTTTTATTGTATCGGGTGTGTTTTCGAAGAGCGTCTGTTTAATTTGGGTTTCTATATCATAAACTGTTATACTCGATTTAGTTGGTGAAGCGTTGTTTACCTGAAAGTCATTTACAATGAGCAATTTTTTATTATCTGCTGTTACACTAATAGAACGGATAATAATTTTTGATGATTCAAATTCTGTTGAATGAATTATAGTATTTTTTTCCAGATCAAAAACTCGCAATAGATTGTCTTCTGTGGTTATTTCATAAGGATATGGAATCGTAGCGTAAGTGCGGTTATTAACTGATATTGAGTTTATTATTTCGCCATTTTCAGTGTTCAGCAGGAACGTGTTTTTTTCGGTTCTGATGATTGCTAATTTGTCGTTTTCCTGAAATTTGACATCACTTATAAATTCATTGAAAAAATATTCAAGAATTGGAGTCATTTGAGGAAGTTTGTATTTTCTTAGCACGTATTTTCCATTGTGCATGATGTTTGCAAGATAGATTTCAGTATCGGAATGGTTCAAAAAGAAATACAATTTTACTTTTTCGTAGTTGAATATCCAGGCGTTTAGTAATATATCGGAATTAAAGTCTTTCCTCTCCAACCGGAACTTGTTAAAAGCAATATTTCCAAGAATGTAGTAATATTTCTTACTGAAGGATGTACAATAACAATAAGGTTGAAATTCGTGGTTTAGTGAATTGTTGTCTGCTTTAATTTCTGTTAACTGTTGTTCTATCTCCGTTTGATTAAAAATAGAGATTGCATATTTCTTGAGTATTTGCGGAATATTCTGTTCCATAAACGTATCTGTTTTTCTATTTTAATATCTATTAAGTTCTGCTTTTAAATAATTTCATAATTCTTTTAATTATTATAAGCCAATATTTTATCAATATCCAGGATCAGAGCATAAGTATCATTGTGATTGAGCATACCAGTAAGGTAGTCTGAATCAAACATAATTCCTGTTTCAGGTACGGGCATAATTCTATCATCAGTCATTGTAATGACTTCGTTCACACTATCGGCAATGGCCGCTATTGTAACTTTCTTATGGTTTAAAACAGTATCGAAAATAATGATGACGAAGCGACTTAATACTTTCTCTATGGACAGATTCAGTTTTTGGTGTAAACATACAACAGGAATGATGCTGCCTCTAAAAGTAATCAATCCTTTTATAAACTCCAGTGCATTAGGCACTGGAGTAATATATTGTGGTTCAAGAACCTCCATAACCTTAGAGGTCGAAACAGCATAATTTTCCTTGCTTATTTTGAAGGAAAGATATGTAGGTTTTCTTTTGTTCATTGTTTATGGAATTTAGAATTGTTCGAATTCCTCTTCAACTTTTTCTGCTAATTTAATATTTACACCATAAGCTTTTTTAGTGTTGTTCGCTTTATTTTTTTGTTTATATGAATTTGATTTTTGTTGAAGTGCTCTAAGAAAATCGTTATTCAATTTAAAATAACTGACAATATCCCTTAGCGTTTCAGCTAAAGACGTAAGTTCTTCACTTCCTGTTGATAGTTCTTCGGCTGAAGCTGCATTTTGTTGTGCCAAATTATTTAACTGCGATATGGCTGTATTTATTTGTTGAATTCCGCTATACTGCTCATCACTGGCTGCTGCAATTTCCTGAACAAGTTTTGCTGTAGTTTTAATTTGAGGCACAATATCTTGTAGCATTTTACCAGATTGTTCAGCCGTTTTCAGACTATTTTTTGAAACCTGATTGATTTCTTTTGCTGCATCTTTGCTCATTTCTGCGAGTTTTCGCACTTCGCCTGCCACTACAGCAAATCCTTCACCATGCTCACCCGCACGGGCGGCTTCAATAGCGGCATTTATGGCCAATAGATCCGTTTTATCTGCAATATCTGTAATAATTTGTATTTTTTCAATAATTGTGCGCATCGCTTCTACTGTGGTTTGCACGGAGTTACTACCTATTTCAATATCACCTGCGGCTTTAAGTGCGGTTACCTCAGTACTTCTTGCATTATCAGCATTCTGATTAATTGTGGCCTGCATTTCTTCTATGGCAGAAGATATTTCTTCAACAGAACTTGCTTGTTCATTAGCGCCTTGCGCCATTGAGGCCGAATTATTTGATATTTCGAAACTTCCAGAGGCCACATTATCTGCAGCCTGATTTATACTCACCACGGATTCACTTAATTTGCTAACCATTTCTTCTATTGCAATGATCAATTCATCATTTTGGGAGCGTTTTTTCATTTGAATGGTAAGATCACCCAAAGCAACCGACTTCGTGTTTTCAATAATTTGTTGGTTAATGTTAATCAATCCATTTATACTGCTCTTTATTTGATTGAAATCTCCTGCATATTCTTCCACAATCGTTTCCGGCATTATACCTTTTGAAATCTGACTTATATATCCAGAAGCTGTATTGAGGGGCTTGATTATTGAATCAATCGCATCATTTATACTTTTTGTTACAATAGAAAATTCAGCTATAATTTGGTTGTCATTTGAAATTCTGTGATTTAAATTTCCAGCTTTAATTTCTTTGGTAAATTCCATCAAGCCTTTGATTAATTGTTCGAGGGGCAGGGTTATGGCATTTAAAACACCATTGATACCGGCAATTATCTTAGCGTATTCGCCATTGTGTTTTGATACATCAGCTTTTGTGCGCAATTTTCCAGATTCAACTGAGTTTGTTACTGTATTTATATCATCAGAAAGTGCTTTAATTGAGCATACAGCCAAATTCAAACTATCATAAATCAGTTTAAAATTCTGATAATCTTGTTGTGTAAATTCACTACCCGGCGTTATGTTGTTGTCTATTTCAAAATTACCCTGAGCAATGAGTTTTAAATTTTCTGATAAGCGAAATATTTCTTTTTTATTGTAGTCAACAGGTCTTTTAACTTTTGATATTTCTTGTACTACTTCAATATGTCCGATTTTTTCTCCTGCCTGATTGTAAATATAAGAAACATCTACTTGGAAGTCTTTGTCAATACCGGGTTGTGTGAAGAATGTGCTACTATCCCCCCGTCTTAAACACTCGATGCCACAGTTGCGGGTTTTGCAAATATCTGCTGACCAGTTGTGGCATTTTTTGCCCAGTGCTTCTTCACGTTTCATTCCCATAACTTGGGTGGATGCAAGATTGATAAATGTCCAGTTCATTTCCAAATCTGTGACAGATAAGGGGAAAGGAATGGCATCCAATAGTTGCTCATACCAATACACTTTGTTCACAATCAAATCCAAAACATTATTTGTACCCGCTACAATCTTTTGGTATTCACCTTTGTGTTTCAATGCATCCGCACGAATATTAAATTGTTGGTTTGTAGCAGCCTGAACCAATAGTGCGATATCCGATGTTACATTCAATAGCCTTTCCCTTACATCATTGACTATTTGGGTTGCTAAAATTTGTTTACCAGGCAAATTGGGCATTTTATTGTCAAAATTTCCTTCACCATATTTCCCTATAATATCCAATAATCCGAGAATATTGTCCACATGGAGCTTTACAGCCTGATTGTAACCTTGTACAACTTGTTTAAAAACTCCATTAAACTGTGTATCATCCATAAAATACTCAAAATCACCCGAAGCTTGAATTTTATAAAAATTGTTCATTTCAAGCGTGAGAGTATTCAAAGTATTGATTGTGGCATTAAGATTATTTTTGATGACATTGAAATCACCTTGATATTCGTTGGTTGTTATGGGCAATGGGATGATCCCTTTAGATATTTGTTCAATGTAATCGGCTGCAACATGTAGTGGCGCCACAAGTGTATCTAAAACTTCATTCAAGCCAGTGAGAATCGCCTGAAAATCGGGGTGAACATTCACAGGATTGGATCTGTAGGATAATTTGCCTTGTGTACTTGCATCAATAAGTTTTCCAACCTCGCTTATTATTTTGGTAATATTTTTTCCGATACTTTGTCCTGCAAAATAGGAAATAAGACCCAATGCAATAACGCAAACAAAAAATCCGATTAGTGCGATCATGAAGATAGAATAAACGCCTGATAAAATTGTTTTTTCTGGTACAGAAACCACAAACATCCAATAATTTGTGCTTTTTCCAATTTGTAAAGGAGCACAGAGGTAAAGTGATTCTTCATTTGTAATAGGAGAAACATAACTATATTGAAAATTTTTGTTTTCTATAAGCGCTTTGGAAAAAGGTTGTTTATTTTCGTTATCCATATAATCTATCAATAGTTTTCTCTGATAAAAAGTATCGGGGTGAACAGCTACCTTTAAGTCATTGGATACTAAAAAGCCGTAGCCTTTTCCATATATTTTCTCCTTTGTGATAAGATTTTGTAAATAGTCTATATTGATATCGATTCCTACTACACCAACAAAATTACCATCAATTTTTATCGGCACCACCAATGAGGTCATCATAATTGTTTTGCCACCTGCATTGTAGGTATATGGATTTAAAATAACTTCACTTTTCGATTTTTTTGCTAACAAATAGTAGTCACCGAGTCCTTCCATCGTATAATCTTTGAGGGGTTCTACAAAGGGGGTATTTTCTTTTTTAAACCAGTAAGGCACGAACCTACCTGTTTGATCGTGTCCATCTTTGTTTGCAAATTTAGAATCTATTCCATCCAAAGCATTGGGTTCCCAACATGTCCATACACCAAAGAAATTTGGATTTTGCAAAAGCACATTTTGCAACTGACTGTTCATCACCGATCTTCGCAGTTCAACGGGTATGCTGTTTATTTTTTCAAACATTTGTGCCATTGTGCGAGCCGCATCCATGGGGATTTCCAATTCAGCATCCACAGTTGATGCCAAATGATGTGAGGTATTTTTCAAGTCGCTCAATGCTGTTTCTCTTTGTATTTTTATGGACTGGTTTGCAATAAAACCAATAATGAGAAACACCAGAATAGCAGTTGATAACGTTACCGAAATAATAATTCGTGTAGAAATTTTCATATTCTTCATAGATTTACTACTTTAAGTTAAAAATATGGACTCATTTTTAGGATTTCAATTTTCTATGTTTAATTTAGTTGTATCTAAAACCAATGCAATTCTCCCATCGGCAAGCTGACTGGCACCCGAAATGTAGGGCTGTGTTTTAAAATATTCACCCAGAGGTTTTAGAACAGCCTGATGCTCACCAATAACTTCATCTACTATTAATGCAATCTTTGTATTTTCTTTCCGCACAATTACAATTTTTAACTTTTTGTTTTCACTGCTTTTTTTAGGAGTATTAATTTCTAAATCATAAGTTTGTTTGTTGATAAAGCGCATATCATTTTTCATTGTAAGTATATCATTAATTATAATATACGGAAAAATGCTTCCATCTACTTTTACAAATTTATTATCAAAATTATTCAAGTCTCCATGATTTAATTCTGTGCATTTTTCAATGATTGAAATGGGGATGGCATAAAACATATTTCCGCACTTTACAAGCATTGTATCTACAATGGACAAGGTGAGTGGCAGTTTAATCGTGAAGGAAGTTCCTTTTCCTTTTTCAGAATACACTTCTATAGCGCCCCTTAAATGATTAACGGTTTGTTTTACAACATCCATCCCTACGCCACGTCCAGAAACTTCAGTCAAGTTTTGTGCGGTAGAAAAACCGGGTGTAAATATTAAATCATGAATTTGACTTTCTGTAAGTTCATCATTTATATTGATGATTCCTTTCTGTATCGCTTTTTCTTTTATCCTTTGCACATTGATTCCTTCACCATCGTCTGTTACTGTTATAAATACGTTGGTTGCATTTTGTCGAGCCGAAAGTTTAATCAAACCTTTGCCTGGTTTGCCTCGCATTTTTCGTAATTCCGCTGTTTCAATTCCGTGATCTAAACAATTCCGCATCAAATGCATAATAGGACTTTCCAGACTATCAATGATGGTTTTATCTAATTCTGTGTGCATTCCTTCTGTAGTAAAAATGACATCTTTGTGTAATTGTTTTGACAAATCTCTTATGAGTCTGTCAAATCGGAGCTGTAAGTTTTCGAGAGCTACTAATCTGATTTTGAATATGTTTCTGCGAAGTCTCCTAGTGATTTTTTCTATTTGCTCTACTGTTTTCAATAGGTTTTTGTATCCGCTTTTCTCAACAATCAACTGTAATTCTGCTTTGGCTGTTACAAGTTCGCTCAGCAAGACCATTTGTTCATCAAGCCTTTCCGATGAAACCTTTATACTTTCAATTTTGGTTGCCTCAATTTTTTCTTTTTTATCAGAATCGGATTCTTTGGAATGAATTTTTCCTGAAATTTTTTCTTTTAATATTTCAGTATCAATGTTTGGCACATTGGCGAGTTCTGTTATAACATCCTGAAAGAAGTCGTGCTCAAAAAGATTTTCGTCAGCAAGCAATTCAATAGTACAAATATCTATGATAAAAAGGAGAATATCTTCTAATTCCGCCTGTGGGAGTTCTGTGGCTAAAATAATTTCCCAATATACAGAAGATCCTTCGCTAAGTTTCACATTTCTGTTGAAAATATGATTTTTGCCTGCAGCAGCAATATCGTCGAAAATGACGTGCATTTTAATTCCTCGCTTGCGTAAATCGCTAATCGGTTTTATAATCATCAGCCAGGTGTGCATGCCACCGCTTTGCTCAACAATATTTTCGATTTCCTGTCTGTTTCCATCAAAGTCACTTATTTCATTTAAAGCTAAAACTGCGGTAATCCTCGAATAAAATGAATCATACTCGATTTCGAAGTTTTCCGATTCATTTGCTTTTAGTGCTTTATTCAAAAAATCAACAGCTTGCAGAGTTATATCTAAGATCGATTTATTTATAGTAATTCTGCCATTTCTTACAAGGTCATAAATATTTTCAAGTTGATGAGTAAGGTTTCCCATTTCTTTGAATCCGTACATTCCTGCAGTGCCCTTTAGTGTGTGCATCGCACGAAAAATTTCCTCAATCAATTGACTATTGTTGGGGCTGTTTTCTAAGTTTAATAGGTTCTGTTCCAATTCATTTAACAAATCAGAAGCATCTTCAATGAATTTCTGTTTGAACTCAATCATGAGGGTCTCCAATTAGAATATTAAAAACAACAAATGACTTTATTTTATGACTTTAAAGCCTGCTCAATAATTTTAATGAAACGTTTCAAATCATAAGGTTTTTGAATCCATCCAAAAGCACCTGCATCTCTTGAAAGTTGCTGCTTTGTTTCATCCTTTTCGGAACTGAGCATGAGAACTGGCAATTCTTTATAGAATGATATTGCTTTCACTTTTGCCACAAGTTCATGGCCTAACATTTGGGGCATCTGATAGTCCGAAATCAGCATATCAATAGGGCGTCCATCAAAATATTTAAGAACTTCAAGGGGCGATTCTGCTTTAAGTACTTCATAGCCTGCCTGTTTCAAAGCAAATTCCAGGGTAAATATGGTAGTCTCAAAATCGTCAACAATAACGATCAGTTTTTTTCCAGTTTTTCCTTTGCGAGGCTGATAAGAAAGGCCATCAGAATAAAAAATCTCACTTTGCGGATTCTGCAGAATATGTCTGTAAAGATTGAAATTATTGCTCATCTTCAACAAGTATCCTTTTGCTCCTGATTCTATAAGCTGATTGATATAGTTTTGGTTTTCGTAGAGAGAAAGTCCAATAATGACTAAATCAGGAAATTCTTTCATTGCTTCTTTGGTGGCTTCAATTCCATTCATTCTGGGCATTTCAATATCCATGAACACAATGTCTGGTTTATGAGTTTTGAGTAATTCCAAAAATTCAAGACCATCAGAAGCTTCTGCAATGATCTCAATTTCTCCGGCGTCTTCAAGAATGTTTCTTAATGTAAACCGGAATGTGGGTTGGTCATCAACTAGTATAATTTTTTTCATTTCACATAAATAGCTGACAGGTAAATTTATATAAAAACAAATATATTTGACTTAATAGGCTTATTACTTTGGAAAGGTACGGAAAATAAATTATATAAAAAATAATTTACACAATATATTTTTCATAAAATTACTTGGTTGTAAAGATACAATCATTTAGTTTTTTCTATAATTACTGAGATCCAAGCTATTGTTGATCGTGATTTGAATTTGTATTTTCATACCTTCTCCGATTTTACTATGAATACTAAAATTACCGCCCAATGCATTAACCCTTGCAATAATATTCTTCAACCCGCTACCCTGGTTGCTCATTGCTATTTCAATATCGAAGCCTTCTCCATCGTCAGAATATTCAAGGTTTAGTTTTTCTTGATTTACAGAAAGTAATATACTTGCATTTTTAGCATGAGAATATTTTAGCGAATTATTGCAAAGCTCAGTTAAAATCCTGTATATGGCCATTTCAGATTCATCATCGATGATTAATTCTTCGCAATAATTGTGAAAGGTCATTTTGAGGATTCCTAAGCCATTTATTTTGTTTACAAGCGATTCAATAGAATAAACCAATCCTAAATTTACCAATGTATGAGGCTTTAAGTTGTGCGAAATTTCTCTTGTCGTGTGTGCAGCCTGCTGAATTAAATCGAGTACATTGCTCAAATAAAAATCTTTTTTTGATGCTTGTAAATCCTTATCATTGAGTCTGTCTAAATACATTTTTATCGAAGACAAATTTGCGCCTAAACCATCGTGCAACTCTTTCGAAAGCACTTCGCGTTCGCGATTCTCAGTTTCAAGAATGGCGTTGAGTATTTTTCGTTCTGCAAGCTTTTGATGGGTGATGTCAGAGGCTAATCCAAAAACCAAAACATGGTCGTCAAAAGCTTCTGTTTGCTTAAATGATTTGAAAGAAATCCATTTAATATCATTATTTTCGGTCATTGTTCTATACTCTATACTCACATTTTCTCCTCGAATAATATCACCAAAAGCTTCCTTCATTTTCATTTGATCTGCGGGATGGGCAAGGTTGATAATGGATGTAAAGTCGGCCATTACATCCTCAGGCTTTCTGCCGGTAAGCCTTTCTCTTTGCGGGCTGATGTAGATAAGTTTCTGAACAGTAAGATCAAAAATCCAGAAAATATCATCAATGCTTTCAACAAGCATTCTAAAGGAGAATTCACTCTTGCGCAAAGCTATTTCTGCTTCTTTCTTTTCGGTTATATCGCTGATAATTCCCTCAAATTTGAATAAATTTCCATCTGAATCGAAAAAAGGAATTTGAGTATTCCGTATCCATTTGATTGTATTAATTTTGTGAATAATTCTATGTTCAAATGTACTTTTATTTTTCGTTTTTATGCTGGCTTCCAAACTGGTTACCACGAGGCTTCTATCTTGTGGATGAATGATGTCGTACCAGAGGTAGCTTTTTGCTTTAAACTCTTCGGCCTTATAACCTGTAATTGTTTCACAAACTGCGCTATGTTCGGTAAACTCAGGTTTTCCATTTTTTATGTGCGTTGTGTAAATATAGTCGGTTATGCTCTCTGTAATATGTCTGAATTTTTCCTCACTTTCTTTTAAAGCAGATAGAGCATGGTGTTTTTCTGTAATATCAAAGATTGTTGTATAAATAATTTTTTTATTTCGATGATTGAAAAGTTTTACATTAGTTTCTACTATTATTATGGATCCGTCTTTTCTTTTGTGTCTCCTGTATTCTGCTTTCTGGTCTATTCCTGTTGAAACCAAATTATTTAGCATTTTATTTGTTTCTAAGGGTTGTGCCGAAATATCCTCCGGTTTTAGATTAAGTATTTCTTCTTTTGAATAGCCATATAATTTTAATGCTGCATTATTTACATCCAGAAATTTTTTGGTTTCGGCATCTAATAGAATAACGGCCTCATTTTTTGTCTGAAATAGTTCACGATACTTTTCCTCATTTTCAAGCAATTGAATTTGTGCATGTTTCTGTTCTGTTATATCATCAAGGGTCATTAAGATGATTTGTTCTGATTCAGAAACAATTGAAGTGGAAATATTTACAATATATTCAAGAATTGAATTATTTTTACTTACTTTTAAAACAGTTTCAACTTTGTTTAATGGAGTTTTATTTTGAATAGTATCAAGGAAAAGTTTGTTTAGAATACAATTCGTACATTCTATACTAAAACTACAACCTTTATAATCATCGTTAGATTGAGGGCATAGAAGTACCTCTCCAATTCTTTTGTGCTTAGATTCGTCAATAGTTTTACCTGTCAAATTTAGTCCGGACTTATTGATATTAAGCAATTTACCATCAGCATTTAATAAAAGCATTATCGCAGGAGTATTGTCGAAAATAGTTTGTAATTCTAACCGATTAAGTTCTAATTCCTTGGTTCTTTCTTCTACATTTTTTTCGAGATTATTTTTGTATTCCTCAATTTCAGCTTCATATTTCCGGCGGATTTCAATTTCGGCTCTGAGGCTTTCGCTTATTTGAAGCATTTCCTCAAAATTTGAATTTAATTGTGCGTTGGCTTCATTTATATCGCACAAAAATCGATAATTTTGTAGATGAAGCTTTATTCGCGGACGAAAATTTAAATCAGAATAAGGCTTTGTGAGATAATCTGATGCACCCGCCTCAAATGCCTGATGAAGGTATTCTTCTTCATGATAAGCAGTCAAGAAAATGATAGGAATATCCTTTGTTTCAGGATTTGATTTTAGTTCATGACACACTTTTATCCCGTTGATGTCAGGCAAGCCTATATCTAATAATATTAATCCAATTTTATGATCGTCTCGGACTTGATTAAATGCAAAATCTAAAGCGATTTTGCCATTCTTTGCCACCAAGTATTCGATATCCATATTTCTTAATTGCTCCTGTAGATAATATGCTTGCTCAGGAGTATCTTCTACAATGAGTACTTTCATAATATAAAATTATTCAGATTTATTGTATAGATTTTTATATAATCTTGCGTCCTCAGACGGTAATTCTATTTCATATACCTTGTGGTTCAGGTTTGTTAGTTTGTCGTCGCGAAGCCAGGGATTAAAATATTTCAGCATTTTAAAATTTGATCCCTGCGCTATTGCAAAATCAGCTAAATTTAAGATAGTTGAATCCACAATTACTTTTCGCAACGGAATTGGCGGGTACAACTGGTTCTTATCAATATTGAAACCATATTTTGAGGGATTTTCGTGTACAAGTTTTACTGCAATGATTCTGTATAAATATCGTCCTGTTTCAATATTCCAAATCATGTTATAGTAGTTTTTTACTTTCTGTCTTTTTATTTGTTTTTGAATATTGCCTTCCCCATAGTTGAATGAGGCTGCCACCAAGGGCCAATTGGAAAATTTGTTATAGGAGGATTTTAAGTATTTGCAAGTTGCTTCTGTGGCCTTATACAAATTGTACCTTTCATCAATTTCATCATTAATTTCCATTTTATATTGTTTGGCTGTGGATTCTAAAAATTGCCAAACTCCGGCAGCACCTGCTGAAGAAACCAAATTGTCTAGGTTACTTTCTGTGATTGCCAGATATTTAAAGTCGTCTGGAATACCGTTTTTTTCCAGGATAGGTTCAATGATAGGAAAATATCGATTTGCACGTTTCAAATTTGTTAATGTCATGGACTGAAAGTAAATAACAGCATGTAGTTCTCTTTCTACGCTCTCATAAACATCAAAATAATGCGTTGGTACAAGCTCGTCCGCAAAGAAAACACTATCAGGCAAATTGAAGGATTGTACCTTAGAATTTGCAATATGTGTATCGCTTATTGTTGTAGTGCCTGTATTTTGTTTAGTTTGGTCAGTATTTTTGTTGAAATTTGTAAAAATAAAGTAAGCTGCTGCTAAACTTATTGAAAAAGAAAGAACTATCAATCCTTTTCTTATTTTTTTTGTCAGTGGGTTTTGGGATACTTTTTGCATTTTTTTTTATATTTCTATTTGTAATGAAACCTGAAATACCATATCGAGTTTTTCTACAATATTGTCAGCAGGTATTTCTGTGCTTTTTTCATCGGGATTTATCCAACCAAATGGGATGCTTTCATATAGCCAGTGATGCGAAAAAATCAGACTGATATTTTTTGTTATTTTATTAGATAATGAAGTCATTACATCAATGGTGTAGTCATTAAATTTTTTTATGTTAAATTTATAGAATGTAACATTTTCTAATACAATATTATCGGTAATATATTGTGTAATAGTAGGACGAATCGAAATTCTTATTCCTTCTTTTGGGGTTTTCTTACCATAGTAGTATTCAGCGTCATACAATAGTGCTCCGCTAATGGAATATCGTGCGAGTGTAATAGTTTTTTTCTCATCAATCTTTTTTGTTTTATTGATGAAGGTGTATTTCATTCCCAACAAAGAAGTTAAGCGCATATCCAATTTTCGAATTTTATTCTGTTCAATTTGCAGCAACAAAAAGGGCGAAAATTTAGATTCGGGCAGATAGTCGAATTTTATTCCTGCTAAATATTCCTGATGATTGATTTCCTTTATGGTATCTTTCCGTATTTCGCCGTAAAGTCCCTTCAGGAAAGTGGAATACTCGAATGAACTGTCTATGTGTGAAATAAGAAAACTACCAGAGGCATCAAATTTTTTTGTATTTCCAAGGGATAAGGATGAGCCAATGCCGGTTTTGGAATGCCATTGTCCAAAAACCAGATTCAGATGAACCTGAATGAATAAAATAGATATGAGGAGTAAATTAGTTTTTAGATACATATAAGATTATTGAACATCAATGAAACATACATCAAAACTACAAATATTCCTGAATAATGCAAATGTATTTCAGGCTTTTTATTCTTCATTGAATCTTTTCAGATTTTGTTTTTCGAAAGTCCATTCAGGGGTGTTCAACTATGTTTATTTCGTCTGATGTTATGTCGTAAATTTGATAAACTATTTTATCTAATTGTTTTTCAACATCTGATGTTTCTGCATTTTCTTTCGTTTGTTTTATATTCAATATTTTATCAACAAGTTTTATAATTTTATTTTGGACATTCATATCAACAAGTTTTATTGGCAAATTTTCGACAGACGAAATTCGTACTTGTGGAAATAAATTTCCACCTTGTGAATTAGATTTTTGATAATAGAACTTAAATAAATTAGAGTTAAATAATGCCAAAACATATTTAGTTTTAAATCTGTCGTCCGAAATAAAAGTACTATGTAATGTATGTTCGTAGTATCTGTTTTCATTATCATAAGTTGCAATTATTTCTTTTGCTACAAAGCGTGTTAATATTTTTTCTCTTTCAAATATTTTCTTATCTCGCATCCATAGTCCGGGGCGTTTATCTCCCTTTCGTTTTATTTCTTCCAACATCATTTCTTCTGGCTTATAATTTATCCAAACATTCGTTTCTTTTATTGAATATTTTGAAAGATTTTTGCCAAAATATAGTTTTCTACATTCTTTTCCTTCTTTTGAGTTTAAATACAAAACATCTTTAATTACCCCAGCTACAATAACATCTTTAACTTCGCCTATATCCTTTACTTTTAAACATTTACTTTCTATTTTTTTTAATAAAACTTCATTAACTTCATCAATTTCAACTTTAAATATAAGTTCTTTATCTTTCAAAATAGAAGATAGTACTACTTTTGAAATTTCTTCAACATCTTTATTTGTTAGTTTTTTTGAAATATATTCTCTATTTTCAATTGCATAGTGGTACATTACAATGGCACTATTTACCTGTGCTTCTTCAAAGACTTTATTATCAATCGTTACAATGGAAACGCTATGATGATTATTGCAAATTATTTTTCTTGCAATAACAAATTGCTTGTTATTTAGAAATTTGCCTGGAACGATAAAACCAAAAGTACCTGTTGGGGTAAGAATTTTTGTAACTCGTTCAATAAACAATGAATATAAATCAAATCTTCCTTTTGCTGTTTTAAATATTGTTTCGTAAAATCTTCTGAAATCCCAAGGAATATCTTCTATTCCGATATATGGTGGGTTTCCGATTATTAAATCAAATCCAATAAAATCACCGTCATCTGTCAATATTTCAGGAAATTCCAAAGACCATTCCAAAGAATCGGAATATATTTGTTGATAGTTTGAAAGGTATTTTTTTTCTAATTCTACAACCTGCTCTGCAAGTTCAGCTAATTTCTTAAACCGTTCTACATTCCCGGTGCGGATTTCACTCAATATGTCTAATTCTTTTTTCTTGGCTAAGTATTCCTTATATGAATTGTCTTGTGGAATTGCAAATTTTTCAAGCTCGGTTTTAATGCGTTTTATCGTAACTCGGTAACTTTCTTTCTGTTTATAATCTGTACAATTTTTATATTCGTTGGTATTTATTTTGTATTGCTTAATAAGCGTTTTAACTGCAGAACGCTCAAAAATATTTAATCCTGTATCAAATTTACTAATCAGTGAATTACCCGTTTTAATATTGATGTCAATATTAGGTAAGGTTTCCAAATATTTAAAGTTGCTTTCATGGGTATAAAATGAGTTTTTTAACAATTCAATCCAAAGCCTCAAACGACAAATTAAAACAGATTTAGGATTTATATCCACACCAAAGAGGCTTTTTTCTATTAAATTCCGTTTTTCGTTGAACAAGCTTTCTTGCAATAATTGCAATTCTTCTATAGGTCGATGTTTTTCATTTAGAAAGTATGAAAATGCTTCATCTGTTTCTTTGTCGGTGATAATTAATTCATCGTTTTCATTGAGGATTTTGTACTCCTTAATCCGTTGTCCATTTACATAACTAAGAATTTGTAGTTCACTTTTAATTGCTATCATTTCGTTAAGTGCCGAAACTAAAAAATGGCCTGAACCAACGGCGGGGTCGCAAATTTTTATTGAATTTATTACTTCGTTTGCTTTTTGGCGCTGTTCTTTGTCGGTTGGGTCGATAAATTCTTTCAAATGTTCAAAATCAGAAATTTTGCGCTTGTGAAAAATGCTAAATTTCTGAATTACTGCTTTTCGTATGGTTTCACGACAAATATATGTCGTTATAAATCCAGGTGTATAGAACGAACCGTCTTTGTAACCATTTAATTTCTCAAAAATTAATCCAAGCACAGCCGCACTAATTATTGTTTTGTTTTCTTCCTGAATTTCGGCAATTATATCGCTCGAAAAATTATAAGCATTTAGAAAGCTAAATAAATATTCTAATGTATTTTTATTACCAGAAATTCTTTTACCAGTTGTATCTTTTTGAACTGTAAAATCGAAAATAGGCAAATCTAAAGAGTCTTTGAGGTCTGAAATTTGAATTGTTTTACTTTCTAATTCAGTTCGTTCAAATAAAGAACTGTTCAAATAAGGAAGGTTGCCAAATTTTTCATTTACCGACCCACTTCTCATTTCTGGTTTTATTGCTAAAACTTCAAAAAACAATTCATCTAATTCATCAAAATCTTTAATTTTGTTTGAATTAAGAAACGTAAATTCACGGTTTCCTTTGTGATATTTTATTAATTGGCCTTCTAAAAGTTTTAAAAACAAAATACGATTTAACCAAGTAATACACAATTCCAAAGCAATACTAAATATTTGATCTTCTTCGGTTTCACCAAACAAATCGGGTCGTTCAATATTTGCAATTTTGTTGCGAATACTTAAAATATATATCGTATTTTCAAGTAATGAACCCGCATTTCTGTTCTTGGGTTTTCTTCCAATTATTTTTTTTAAACTATTTTTTAGTTCTTCCAAACCGATAATATGAAGCAATTCATTATAAAAATCCTTATTCAGTGTATTGTTGTCGTTTGTAAATGTTTGTTTTAAAAGATGTTGCGGTGAAAGAATTTTATAAAGTTGAATCAATTTTGCATCATCTGTTTTATCTTCATTTTTAATGATAGAGTCATAATCATGCAAATTAAAATATGTACATTCTAATTCTTGTATTTCTTTGTCAATAAATGGTTTTGCTATCTCCTGATAAAACCAATCTGTATTTTTACCAGGTAAAAATCCGTCATACCATTCTTTATAAGTTTTTACAAATTGTTTGTTATTAAAAAATATTCTTTCAAATTCAGAAGCGTCAATAATGTACCATTGATAAATATCCGTAATGATAAGGTTTCTAATTTCCTTATTGTTTTTGATAAATCTTTCGTGTAGGTAATAATGAATCAGCTCATGAACCGATTTTGTATTTGCTTTTTGACTGGTAATCATTCCGGTTTTGTCATCGGGGCGTTTTGCTTCAATAATGACTGCTACCGGTTCTGAACTTGTTTTACCTAAATGAATTACAAGGTCTTTTCTACCTGCTGTGTTAATTTCATAATCGGTTTTATAAAATGTATCTTTGAGAAAATCTGCAACAATATTTTTATTATGTTCTTCACTTTCTAAATTGTTAATACGTGCAAAGAGCCTAATCAAGTTCTTTTTAAACAATTCAATTTCATCCCGATTTATGCTCTGCTTTGAATATGCTATATTTAGTGCTATATTCGGTTTCTTCGTTTGAAGTATCATTTGTCATACAATTTTTTTCTGCAAAGCTAAATTATTTCTCGTTTTTATATTAATGTTTCACTTGTAATTTGAAATCAATCTGGTTGTTTTTGGTTTTGATTTTTTACCGACTGTGAAACGCAAAGAAGATAGAATTTTACCTACTATAAATAAATGTTGGATTCTTCACTTAGCTTTGTGAATGGGGCAACGGCTCTTGGGTATATTCCGTGCATAAACGCAATTGCCATACCATAATTGCTTATTGGAATTCCGGCATCAATAGCTGGTTTTAGTCTATTGTTCAATTGTTTTCTTGTAATCATACAGCCTCCACATTGAATCACCATGGCATATTCTGTCATTTTTCGATCCAGTTTATTTAGTCCTGCAACAATATCAAAATCTAACTTTTTTCCGCTGAAATTAGAAAGCCAACGTGGGATTTTCACCCTTCCTATATCATCACAAGAAACGTGGTGGGTGCAAGATTCAAGGACAAGAACTCTGTCCCCATCTTTCAATTCCGACAGCTTAGGCGTTCCTTGTAAATAAGCATCAAAATTGCCACGGTAGCGGGCAAACAAAATACTAAAACTGGTCAAGGGAATTTCTTTTGGAATCGAAGCGTCTGCTTTTAAAAAAATTTGGCTGTCGGTAATCGCCAATTTGGGTTTTATGTTGGTATTTCTTAAAAAATGATCCACTTCTCTTTCTTTCAGAACAATAGATATGCAATCATTATCAAGTATATCTCTAATAGTTTGAACCTGAGGAAGTATCAAACGTCCTTCGGGAGCTTCAATGTCTATTGGGGTGATAAGCAAAACAATATCACCTTGTTGTAGTAAATCCCCAACAAGGGCAGGACTGCGAAGCGACGATTCGGGTATTGCTATTTTAATTTTCGAAATGATCTCATCCAAATATTTTGGATCAAAAACATTGATATCATAATAAGGAATGTTTCTTTGTTTAAATTGCAATTTTAATTCATCTTTTAGAACTTCCAGATCGTTTTTATTGTGAATAATAATAAATGGAATTTCGTATTTTTCAAAATCAAAAATCAATTTCTCTTCAATTTCTGTAAACGCATTTTGACTGATGACCAGAATTGCCAGATCTACAATTTTTAAGATTTCAAGGCTTTTCGCTATTCTTTTTACTCCCAATGTTCCTTCGTCGTCAATTCCTGCTGTGTCGATCAGAATTACCGATCCATATCCTGTTATTTCATAAGATTTTTTCACAGGATCTGTTGTCGTTCCAGCAATTTCAGAAACGATTGCAATTTCTTGTTTTGTGAGGTAATTGATCAGAGAGCTTTTTCCATTATTTCTTCTTCCAAATATTCCAATATGCGGGCTACTGGTTTTTTTTCTTTCCATTCTTACTAATTTGCTAATTAAAAACTTGATAACAAGAAATTTATTTTAAATAAAATCCGAAGGATTTTTTCAATTTGTGTAATAGATAATTGTTTGCATAATTATATCTATACCTTCATAAATGAACGAAAATTCGTGAAATTCGTGAAATTCATGGGCAAACAAAAAACACTTGTGGATTTAAGGTTTTAAGTAAAAGAGGATTTTATTTTTGTCAATTACTTACTTTTATTAGAAAAAGAAGGACATAACCCTTTTAAAAAACGGCTCATGAATAGGTTTTTCAGAATGTGATATTTGAAATGTCTGATAGTTTTTCATATCATTTTGTGTGATTTGAATATCATCAACTTTTGCTCCGGATGTTCCTCTTTTGCACCATTGAAGAAAACTTTGAACTTTTTCATCTTCGCCTTCAATTTCAATGCGGATAGAAGAACTTGTCTGGTATTGTACAAAACCCTTCAAACCTAATTGAGTTGCTCTTTGCAATGCGTAAAACCTGTACCCAACCTTGTAGATACGACCAGTTACAACTATATCATAGTGTACCATATTCTTTAATTTTTTAGAAACGAAAAACCAAGGTTGCACAATCCCAAAATGGTATTTACTTCCTTATTCATTCACCTTATAAACAATTGAAAATCGATAATGTGTTTTCCAAAAAACTGAGAAGGTTTGTTTTACAATTTTATAGATTGAGCGTAATTTTTAAATGGTTACAAAATTTTTACTTTTCTAAATATTTCTATCCTACATTTTTTTTGTAGAAAGTATATGAATAAGTTCTTGTGAATAATAGAACTTATTTTCCAGAACAGTCTGAATGGCTTTATCCAGTTCAGGTTTTTCAACGGTCTTCAAAAGAAAACCTTTAGCACCTGCGCTGAGCATAGAAAGAAGATATTCTTCTTCTCCAAACATCGTCAAAGCGATGATCTTCATTTTTGGGAACTTCTCGATGGCTTTTTTGGTGGCTTCTATTCCATCCATTTCAGGCATTTTTATGTCCATGAAAACCATATCAACGATAGAAATTTTGGTACTGTAAAGAAACTCGACACCATTGGTGGCTTCATCAATTACTTCAATATCAGGTATTTGCTTTAGAAGTAATCGAAAACTATTTCTAAATACTGCATGGTCGTCAACGATCATTACATTCTTTTTCATATCTTTTTAGGTTTTGTATATTGTTTAATATTTACCTTCGATTGATATTTGATCTCCATCAAAAACTGTTGATATTTGCCTGCATTTATTGAAACAAATTCATTGGTAAAGTTAATTAATGCCAACGTTCAATTTAAACGTATAAATACCTAAAAAAAGTATATTGGTAAATGGATGTAAGAAATTTAAGAACTCCTGAAGCTATGTTTAAATATCAACCCGTTACCATCGTCTATTCGAAAGCTTAAAGTTGGATGTTTTTCTGAATGAACATAATTCATTATTCGTTTTTCGATATTCCTAAATCAATGTCATTCAGTTAAGGGGCTGTTTCAATCGTTCTGAATTTAATTGATCTTGAAAATCCAACATGTTCAAGCATATTTTGTTCCAACCAAATAGTTCTGAACATAATCCTTCACGCCATCTTCCAAGGATACAAAGGGCTCAATGAATCCTACATTGCGGAGTTTTTGCATATTAGCCTGGGTAAAATATTGGTATTTATCCCGAATATCTGCGGGTGTGTCTATGAAATTTATGGTCGAGTCTATATGTAAAGAATCAAATACGGCTTTTACCAGATCAACGAAAGTTCTGGCTTGTCCGGTTCCCAGATTGTAGATGCCTGAATTTTGGCGGTTTTTCATGAAAAACAGCAATACTTTTACCAAATCCTTGACATAGATAAAATCGCGCATTTGTTCGCCATCTTTATAATCTGGATGGTGTGATCGAAACAGATTCATCTGTTTTGTTTCTTTGATTTGATTGAAAGCATGAAAAATAACAGATGCCATTCTTGCTTTATGATATTCATTAGGCCCGTAAACGTTGAAAAATTTAAAACCAGCCCAAAAAAATGGTTTCTTTTCTTGACTTAGCGCCCAAATATCAAATTCATTTTTTGATTCACCATAGGGATTGAGTGGTTTCAATTGGGGAATAATTTCATGATTGTCTTCGTAACCCAATTCCCCCATGCCATAAGTGGCCGCAGAGGAAGCATAGATGAGAGGCAAGCCATATTCGACTGCCAAATTCCATATTTTCTTACTATAGTTGACATTTAATTCATCAAAAATCGCCTTATTGAATTCTGTTGTATCCGTTCTGGCACCAATATGAAAAATGATTTGGATCATTCGGTGATTTTTTTCTACAAATTCAAAAAATTCACGGCGGTCAACCATGCGTGTAAATGTTTTATTTTCAATATTTTTGTTCTTTTGAAGATTGTTGAACAAGTCAACCAAAACAATATCTTTGTAGCCTTCCTGATTGAGGCTGCTGAGTAAATTGCTACCTATAAAACCTGCTGCACCTGTAATTATAATCATGATCTCTTTTTTTTATTGTTTCAGTGTTTCTACTTTTTCTTGCTGTTCAAAATTATTTCTGATGATCGTTTCCAATTGTACTATTTTTTCTTCTAAATGGTTAATTTTAAGTGAAATTTCATAATTACTCACCACCGGTTCGGTGGACTTTTGTTTTTTATATTTTCCCATAAAAAAATCGGTAATCATCCCAATGAGTGTACCAAATAGAATCATTCTTATTAAGCTTATAGTCAGGAATATAACCTGTCCATCCGGAGTCATATACGGGGCATTTTTGGGTTGTCCAAAAGCAATCAAAACATGGATACACCACCAAAAGGAAGACATTATATCTGTGATGTATGGATTTGTTTCATGTTCAAATGTATAGAAGCTAACAGATATGAGAAAAATGAATATCAAATTGATAATGAGTACGTTTAGAAAAGTGGATTGTGAATCGTACTTATTGAAGATGCTTGCAATCATTTTACCTGATCGGACCAATCTTAAAATCCTGAGTATTTTTGCCAATCGTCCAACCCGCAAGAAACCCAGAAATGGAATCGATGAAACAAACTGAATCCATTCACGTTTCCAGTATTTCCATTTATTATCAGCGTGGTAAAGTCCCCGAAAAAAATCATACATAAATACAAAACAGATGAATGTGTCTGCGATTTGTACCCAGAAAAACACTTCATCGGAGTATTGAACAATGGAGCTGATGTAAAATTCAATAACCACCAGAATAGATAAGAAAAGCAAGAATTTATCAAAGTTTGAAAGCCTTGCGCTTTGGGTTTTTATTTCTTCTGGCATAACATTAATTCACGGTTTAAAATTTACTACAATTTCGGTGCAAAAATAATACATTAAAGATTTTCTCAATTTATTTTGTAAAATTGTATGGCAAATTTATTTCTTTTTTTTGGAGAAAAACCTGAAATGCTTCTATATTTGCCGTTCATCAAAAATCATCATAATTGAATGGAACTTTCAAGTAAATATAATCCGGCTGAAATAGAAGATAAGTGGTACAAATTCTGGATGGATCAAAAATTGTTTAGATCTGTTCCTGATCATCGTATTCCCTACACCATTGTGATTCCACCGCCCAATGTAACAGGTGTTTTGCACATGGGGCACATGCTCAATAATACGATTCAGGATGTGCTTGTGAGGCGAGCACGCATGAAAGGTTTCAATGCTTGTTGGGTTCCGGGAACGGATCATGCATCGATTGCAACTGAGGCCAAAGTGGTTGCAAAATTGAAAGCAGAAGGTATAGAAAAAGCACAACTGACAAGGGAAGAATTTCTGAAACATGCCTGGGAATGGAAAGAAAAACATGGTGGGATTATTCTGGAACAATTGAAAAAACTGGGTGCTTCCTGTGACTGGGATCGTACCTGTTTTACAATGGATGAAGCACGTTATGAATCAGTTATAGATGTTTTTTGTGACCTCTATGAGAAAGGAAAAATCTATCAAGGGCACAGAATGGTAAACTGGGATCCTCAGGCCAAAACTGCCGTATCTGATGAAGAAGTGAACCACCGCGAACAACAAAGTAAGTTATATTACCTGAAATATTTCATCGAAGGAACAGAGGAGTTTTTAACCATTGCCACAACCCGGCCCGAAACCATTTTCGGCGATACTGCAGTTTGCGTTCATCCCGAAGATGAGAGATACAAACATCTGCTTGGAAAGAATATTCTAGTACCCTTGATTAATCGAGCCATACCGATAATTTTTGATGAATATGTAGATATGACTTTTGGTACAGGTGTATTGAAAGTAACGCCAGCTCACGATTTGAATGACTATCATTTAGGATTAAAACATGGCCTTAAAATCATCGATATTTTTAGCGAAGATGCAAAACTTGTTGAATATGATGAAACAGGCAATCACACACATTATGTTGGAAAAGATCGTTTTGTGGTCAAAAAAGAGTGCGTGGCAGAGCTGAGCGAAAAAGGCTTTATTACAAAAATAGAAGATTACACCAATAAAATAGGCTATTCTGAACGTACAGATGCGGTTATTGAACCACGTTTATCAAAACAATGGTTTTTGAAAATGAAAGATATTTCAAAGCCTGCATTGGACAATGTTATCAATGGAAATATCAAGCTTTTGCCAGCAAAATTTATCAATACCTATAGGCATTGGATGGAAAATGTTATTGACTGGTGTATTTCCCGTCAATTGTGGTGGGGGCAACGTATTCCTGCATATTATTTGCCAAACGGAAAAGTGGTGGTTGCAACTTCAAAAGAAAAAGCGTTTCTCAAAGCCAAGCAAATTTTGCCCAACATAAAAATAGAGGAATTAGAGCAAGACCCGGATGTACTCGATACTTGGTTTTCTTCGTGGCTTTGGCCCATTTCTGTTTTTGATGGAATCAGGAATCCGAAAAATGCCGATTATCAATATTATTATCCCACCAATGATTTGGTTACAGCTCCAGAAATTTTATTTTTCTGGGTTGCCCGCATGATCATTGCCGGATACGAATATCGAGGTGAAATGCCTTTTTCCAATGTTTATCTTACTGGAATTGTACGCGACAAGTTGGGCCGAAAAATGTCTAAATCCTTAGGTAATTCACCGGATCCACTCGACTTGATTGCAGAACACGGAGCCGATGGCGTTCGCGTTGGAATTTTGCTTTGCTCACCTGCTGGAAATGACATTCTTTTCGACAATAGCCTAACGGAGCAAGGTCGAAATTTTGGCAACAAAATCTGGAATGCCTTCAGATTAGTGAAAGCTTGGGAGATTGATACAAATATTGATCAACCGGAGGCATCATGCCTGGCTATTGACTGGTTCAAGAATCAATTCCAGGCTGCTTTACATGAAATTAATTTATACTTTGATGAATATAGGATTTCCGATGCATTGATGAGCATTTACCGTTTATTTTGGGATGACTTTTCATCTTGGTATCTTGAAATTATTAAGCCTCAATACCAGTGTCCTATAGATTCAAAAACTTATTCGGCAACCCTGGGTTTTTTCGACAGTCTGTTAAAAATACTACAGCCCTTTATGCCCTTCATTAGTGAAGAAATTTGGCATGCGCTTGAAGAAAGAAATGATACAGAAAGCATTATGGTTCAAGTATGGCCGAAGCAAGAAGAGTTTGACAAAGATTTTATTGCAAAATTTGATTTTGCCAAAGATGTCATAACAGAAATTCGCAGGGTTAGAAAGGAAAATAATATTCCCATCAAGTCGCCTGTGGATCTTTTTGTTTATAATGCAGAAATTCCGAAAGTTTTTAGTCCGGTGATACTTAAATTGGGCATTTTGAACCAAATCGACAGAACAGATGAAAAACTATCGAATTCGATCAGTTTTATGGTACAAACAAGTGAGTTTTATATACCACTGATTGAGAAAATAGATACGGAAGTTGAACTTCAAAAATTAAAAACTGAGTTGGAATATTTTGAAGGTTTTCTGGCATCGGTAAACAAAAAATTGGAGAACGAAAAGTTTGTCAATAACGCCCCACCCAAAGTCATTGAAGCAGAAAGAAAGAAGCAGGAAGATGCACAAACAAAAATTTCTGCATTAATGGAAAGAATGAAATTTTTGGGCGAAGGAGTTTGACGATTTTAGAAATAGTGCCATTTTGATTTCGATTGTCCTAGATACAATTTGATTAAAAATTAATTAAAATTTAACCTATTTGATTATGAAATTAAGAGTATTTCTTTGTCTTTTCTTCCTGGCTATCCATTTTTTTATTGCAGCTCAGGTTGTGCATGAAATAGATGCAGCTTTGCCTCCATATATTATCAATGCAAGACAATATGGTGCTAAAAGTCCAGAAACATTTGTAACACTACAGAATCGCAATGGTTTACGAATTGAATACTGTGTTGATAGAGCTATGCTTACCCTATGGATTTCTCCGCAAGCTTGGAAATCAATGAGTTATGTTGATAGAAATTGGTCAAGTCGCGATGATCACACCGATGTATATAGCCGAATCCGATTCGATAACTTGGACATGGGTGAATTTTTGGGTTGTGATTATGATGCATTTCATTCGGTCATCAAATACAAGAATCAGAAAATTCATTTACTGAACATTTATGACACCCCCGCAGTCGTTGTATGGTTTGAAGAACCCAATGGAAAGATTGATTTTAAGAGTCATCGTTTTGACCAGATTTTGAGCAATTCTGAAAAGGAATTCATCAATCGACATTCAGAAGCCGGACGTCAGTTTGATTTTGCATCCATTTTGGGTAAGGGGGCGAGCAAATTTGTAAGCCAAAGAGATTTTGACACCCTTCGGAGTGTTTATTCTTCGGCGCGCATGCATCCCAATGAAGTAATTGTTATTGGATCAGAATTGAAACACGAAAACATAAGTGAAAAACTCAGGAAAATTGCCAATACGGATATTAAAACCCTTCTGGCAGATAATCAAAAGAAAATTGATGATGCTCTTCAATTTGGAAAAATTAAATTGAGAAATAATCCGGAATTACAAAAGGTCTTGGATGTAAATTTGCCCATAGCCTTATCGATGCAGGATGGAGGTGCTCTGAGAAGCTGCTCCCAGTATATTTATTATTTGATATGGATTCGCGATGGAGGAATGAACTCTTCTTCATTAGGATTGAGTGGATGGTTGAACCCTGCTCACGATCAGAGTGCTTATGCTTTATTAAACCCAAGTGTGAGTTCGACAAAGCCCTTTGAAGGAAAATATTTTGGTCAGTTGTTAGCTGGAAATATTAATAAATGGGAAGAAGATGGAATTTATTATGCCGTTTGGCCTATGTTTTCCTATTGGTCATACTCTGGTATAGACAAATTTCAAAAGGGTGCTTACATTCAGAATATTAAAGAGGCTACAAAGTGGTTGGAAAATTATTGTTATAGCAAAGAAAAACAACTTTTCGGTCGATATTATTACTGTGAAGCAATGTTTTATAATTCACAGGATTATGGATTTGACAATGCTGTAGGATACCAAACAGATATGCCAGCTTATACTTTTGGCAAAGATACCGTTCTTCAATCTTATGATATCTATATCAATTCCTTGATGTATTCCACTTACTTGATGCTTTCCGCATCATTGAGCGGTAAAGATGCCGAAGAATATTACAACAAGGCAATGATACTTGAAAATGGAATCAAAAAACTTTATACAGACCAAAGTCCTTTACCGAACTATGGTGAGTATAAATTATTGAATGGTAAATATGCTATGGACAAAGCTTATGGTGCAGATATTACAGATTATCAATGGGGTATTACGTTGCCATTCTTCCAACCCAATATACCCGATAAACTTAGAAATGCCCGTAATGCTTTAATGAGCGATATATTAAAAAGGAAAAAAGATTACTTTATTTGTGCAGTTGGTTCTATCCTTTATTCTATGGATACAGAAATTCATAGTCAGGATTCCATCATGAAAGTTTTGGAAATGATCGTTCAAAAGAGCAAGCCAGCCGGAAAGTATCTTCCCATGGCTTATACCATACCCGAAATGACAGAATCTCCTGATGGAGACCCTTTTCATGATATTCGCCCGATTGTTTACTCTATTGGTCCCACGGTTGGTGCTGTTGCCAATTTGGCATTCAGGCGTTTGCCTTTTGGTATTGCTCCCAGATCCAATAAGTACATTGAAAAATTGGAGAAAATTCAATATATGGATAAACTGGTTTCGCTCTATTTTGAAGGCGATGGCCCTATTGCATCCATCGATTGTGGCGGCAAAATATTAAAGCATTCATTTCAACTTCCCGATCGAATGCTGCAAAATGCCAATAATCGGGTTGTGATCAAAATGGATTCTAAAGCCAAAAACGAAAATATGCTGATTGGATCTACGGTTCGACTTTTCGAAATTTCAGAAAGTGAAGCTGTTATTTACGATATACAGGGCTACGGGCAAAATATATTAATGTTTAAAAATCTTTCAAAGAAAATTGAAATTTTGAATGATAAAAATGAAAAAATCAAATATACAACGCAAAAAATGGATCAAATTACCTATATAGAGTTTTCTGGAAAAGGTAATTTCAAAGTTCGAATGAAATAGATTCGTTCCGGGAAAAATTGACTTAAGAGTCACCTTCTTAGAGTTTGAAATAAATTATTGATGTTTAAACCTTCGAGGTTTTTAACTTCGAAGGTTTTGTACGAATTATTTAAAAATTCATACATTGATTTTTAAATAATCATCACAAATAATAATTAGCTATCTGCAATATTATGGAAACGAAAAGCGAAAGAATTCAATCCTTGGATGCCTTACGAGGTTTTGATATGTTCTGGATTATGGGAGGTGGTGGAATTGCAATCGGATTGGCGCAATGGACAGGTCTTCCCATTTTTAAATGGTTTGCTGAACAGCAAGAACACGTTGCATGGCAGGGGTTTCATTTCGAAGATTTAATTTTCCCTTTGTTTATTTTTATTGCAGGAGTAACAATGCCTTTTTCTATCCTGAAAAGAAAGGAGAGGGGCGAAAGTACAAGAAATATTTACAAACATTTGATAAAGAGGGTTATCATATTGATATTGTTGGGTTTTATCTATAACCAAGTTCATTGGTTTGAAAAAGGAAATATAAGATATGCCAGTGTTTTAGCCCGAATAGGAATCTCAACTTTTATTGCTGGATTGCTTGTTTTGAATTTTTCTAAAAGGAATCTTTATATCATTTTTGCTTTTATTTTATTGTCATATTGGGCAATATGTGAATTGTTTGCTGCACCAGGTTTTTCATCCGGAGATTATACTTTGCAAGGAAATTTTGCCGGATATATCGACAGGTTGTTTTTACCTGGCGATTTACTTTATTTTGACCATTTGATGGATCCTGAAGGATTGCTATCTACCTATCCTTCAATTGCATCAGCTTTATTGGGGGTTCTTACGGGCTTATTCTTGAGAGATCGCCAGCAGTTAAGCAAACTTAAAAGATGCGGGATTCTTGCGGTTTCTGGTGCAACTCTTTTAGGAGCAGCCTTGGTTTGGAGCTTATTTTTTCCTATCATAAAAGGATTATGGACAAGCACTTATGTTTTATTTGCGGGAGGGCTAAGTCTATTGTTTTTTGCATTATTCTATTTCATTATGGATGTTAAAGGTAAAACATCTTGGGCATTTTTCTTTCAGGTTATTGGCATGAACAGCATCCTAAGTTATTTGATGCAACCGATGTTTGCCATCAACAATATTAACGATTTTTTCTTCACGGGAGTTATTAAAGCTGTTCCGGTGCAGGCAAGTGTTCTAATTTCAAGTATTACATATACGGGTATTTGTTGGATAATTCTTTATTTCGCTTTTAAAAAGAAAATTTTCTTGAAAATTTAGAAAGATTTTTGCTATAAGTGAAAAAATAAATAATATAGACCAAATGGTTTTACAAACACCTAATTATAACGAAGTAGAAGAATTATTCATTGTTCTTTATTAATTATTCATTACTAAGCAGATAAGATTTTGAAATATTCAGAATATTTCTTTACAGGAATTGGAATAAGGAATAAAATCCGCTATAGTTCCCCAAAAAAACAATCAAGGGATAAAAGAACCTTGAAATAATGTGTATAGATTGCCGCTTCAATTGTAAATAAAATTACATATCAATTTCCTCAACCCAATAACATAATATTTTGTATGCAACTGGGGGTATTTATCCAAATATTTTCAAGAGAAATGAATATTTGAGAAATTTTTTTATATTTGCCCCTATTGGACAAATAAATCTCGAAAAAAATGGCAGTTGAATTTCCAAACACAGAATTACCTGATATTATTGAGCTTCGCAAAGTATCCCAATCTTATGATAAAGGAAAGTCGCATGTTTTCAAAAATATTGATTTTCTTGTCGAAGATAAACCCGATATTGGTCAATTGGTTGTTTTGCTTGGACCTTCAGGATGTGGAAAATCTACGTTGCTCAGATATGTATGTGGATTACAAAAACCTACCGAAGGAGAGGTTTTTATTAAAGGTAAACCCAGAACAGATAAAGATCGGATAGGAATGGTTTTCCAACAATATTCCTCTTTCCCTTGGATGACCGTGCTCGAAAATGTAGCATTAGGTCTTAAATTAAAAGGTATAACCAAAGAAGAGCGCGAAGACAAAGCGATGAAGATGATTGAGATTGTTGGGTTGGGTGGTCATGAAAAGAAATTTGCCAAATATCCAACATTATCGGGGGGACAATTGCAACGGGTAGCCATTGCCAGAAGCCTGCTCGTAAATAATGAAATTATACTTATGGATGAACCCTTTGGCGCACTCGATACAAAAACACGATTGGGAATGCAGGATTTTCTTTTGCAAATATGGCAGGCAGTGCATCCTACTATTATTCTTGTAACACATGACATATCCGAAGCTGTTTATTTGGGCGATGATATTTTGATTATGTCCACAGCTCCTGCTGAGTTCACAGAACACATCAGACCTGAATTTCCTATGGAGAGGAATAGAGAATTGAAGCGCTCATCGCAATTTATTGAAATCATGTATTACATCGAAGATAGAATGATGAATTTAAGCAATAAATAGAACTTGGATCGTGGGCTAATTAATACTCCGAAAAAAATAATAATTTGAAAAAGACTGTGTTGCTATGAGCAAATAATATTTTTACTCAAGCAACACAGAAATATAAATAAGTTTTGAACAAAATGATTTTAGGTTCTTGCTATTTCACCATGATATAGCTCATCCAATCCCATTTCTTCTTCTGCCGCATTCACTTTCACACGAACCATCTTGTTGATCACTTTTAGCATTAAATATGTGAAGAAAAATGCATAAGCAGAAGCAAAAACAACTGCAATTAATTCAGTAAAAAAGAAAGTAGGATTACCATAAATTAATCCATCAGCACCGTTCGGATTTATGGCCTTTGATGCAAAAACACCCAACATGATTGTGCCGAAAACACCACCGATTCCGTGTACACCCCAAACATCGAGCGCATCGTCCCAACCCAATTTACTTTTTAGCCTAACCGCAAAGTAACAAACAAATGATGCCATAATTCCAATCACGGCTGCCCATTGCATAGAAACATATCCGGCTGCTGGCGTAATTGTGGCCAGTCCTGCCACACCGCCCGTCATCAATCCAACGAATGTAGGACGTTTTTCACCCGAAAACCATTCAATAAAAATCCAAGTGGCTGCAGCAAAAGAAGCCGCTAAATCAGTATTCAGGAACGCCATGGCTGTGATTCCATTCATTTGCATTTCGCTTCCTGCATTGAAACCATACCAACCGAACCACAATAATGCAGTTCCCACAGCAACCAAAGGAATATTATTGGGTCTGTCGTGTTTAAACCGTCTTTGGCCGACATAAAAAACAGAAGCCAAAGCTGCAAATCCCGCAGTAGCATGAACAACAATTCCGCCTGCAAAATCTAAAACACCCCAAGCAGCCAATAATCCACCACCCCAAACCATGTGAACGAATGGATAATAAACAAATATTTGCCACAACACCAAGAAAATCAAATAGGCTTTGAATGTAACCCTATTCGCAAACGCACCCGTAATGAGGGCGGGTGTGATGATGGCAAACATCATTTGGTAAGCAATGAAAACTATTTCTGGAAAACGCTTATCGGCAGAAAAAATTGAATCGGTAGAAACTCCCTGCAAGAAGGCTTTGTCAAAATTTCCAATGACAGAGCCCTCGCCTCCGCTAAAACAAAGAGAATAACCGAAAGCAAACCACAAAACTGTTGTCAATCCCATAGATACAAAACTTTGCATCATAACATTGAGAATGTTTCGTTTACAAGCTAAACCTCCATAAAAAAAAGCAAGACCGGGTGTCATCAACATAACCAAGCTACTTGCCAAAATCATAAACCCTGTTAATCCTGTATCAAGCATAAATTTAAATTTTAGACCCATATAAAAATATCGGGACAAAAGTAAATTTATTTGGGAGTAAACAAATTTTTACCTATATATTTTTCGAATACCCCCCCTAAACAATTCAGTAGCTTTAAAAAACATTAACTATTCTTCACACAGGGTATCCATTATCGGTATAGATGTACAAAACTTTCAAAACGGTAATTTTTTCCATCCACACCCTTTGCGGTAATCAAATAGTAGTAGGTACCTTGTGAACTTTTACCTTCAATAATACCGGCTTCTCCATCCCATCCGTTTTCAATGCCTTCCCATTCAAAAACTTTCCGACCCCATTGGTTATAAATGATTGCGCTAAAAAATTCAATGCCTTGGCCTATGGCTTTAAACATATCATTGATTCCATCGCCATTGGGTGTAAAAACATTGGGAATCATATCTATGGAGGAATAACAATCTATGTCTAAAATGTTTGTAGAATCGGTAGCCACGCATCCATTTTGATCCAAAACACGACAAAAATATTTACCAGATTTTAAATCGTTCGTAATATCCAAAGGAGTGCCAATGGAGTCTGTCCATTCAATGGTTAAAGAACCTGTTCCGCCTGAAGCTGTATGCCTCAAAGACCCTTCATTTTTATTGCAAGCGGTATTGTTCGATTCTACTGATAATTCAAGTTGCGGGGGCGAAATAATTATAAAATCAGTTTCTTTTTCGCAGTCATATCTGTCAGTTATTTTTAACTTATATGTACCCTCCGAAAGTTGATTTATATCTTGGGTGGTTTTGCCATTTGACCAATCATATTGGTATTGATTCATTACATCTGCATCTGTCAATTCAATATCAATAAGTCCATCGTTTGTATAAGAACAAAGTTGATTGAAAATAGCAGCCGTATGAATAGTAAAATTTCCGCCATCAAATATTTGTACTGTATCTGAAATGATGCAATTTCCCACATCTTTGGCTCGTACAACATATTTTCCGGGAGCTCTGCCTGAAAACACAGAGACGGTACCGAATGCACCGTTATCCAAGGCATAGCTAAAAGGCGTCTGGCCCGAAGAAGCATAAATGCTGATTTTTCCACTACCTTGACCAAAACAAATCGAAGTTGCATTAGCAGAATCAATTTTCATCAACGAAATCTTCACGATTACATCATTTTGGGTCAAAGTACATTCATTAGTGTCCAAAACGCTCACTTTATAACTTTGTTCATTCAAGTCTCTGAAAATATTTCCTGATTGCAATGTCCCCATGTCCAATTGGTATCTGTAGGGTTGTGTTCCACCTGTAACATTTGCCTGAATATTTGGTGTTTGAGTGCCACAACCATTTGTAACCTGAATGCTTTGAAAGGCGAGGGGAGAAGGTTCAGTTATTTGAATATTTCGTGCGGTTTTACCTAAATAAATATCTTTTTGGTCGGTAATTTCCAAACGATAGGTTCCTGAATGTAGATTTTCAATTTGTGAATGTGTAGAATCGTTTGTCCATGCTGGATTTGACCATCGGTAAGTATATTTTCCAAGAGTAGGTTCAATCACCTTTAGTTTTCCGCTTGTTTGATTATGGCAAGCAATAGAATCTATATCAACAAAATACACATTGGCTGTATCTGAATAACTGCACTCAGAACCACTCACTAACCCATAAATAGCTTTGGCCCAAACCCTCACACTACTGTTAAAATTAACATCTGTTAATGTGTCGCCTGTGCTCCATAAATATTTTGTAAACGGATCTCCATTAAAATACTGAAGCGATAATTTTGCTGTATCTCCCAAAATAAAAATACTGTCGGAAGGAAAACCATAAATATACCCGGGTTGATTGTTCCAATTCCAACCCTGATTAGAATTAAACTGATCTATACTATGTACTCCTGCATAAAAGCTTGCACCACCTAATGCTTTAATGCTTTTCATTTCAATATAATCGCCAATCACTTCTCCCGCTGGCATGGAAATATTGGCTAAACTTGCGCTATTCGATTTCAAATAAATATAATAACATTTATTTCCCCTTACATTGAAATGTTTGTTTACTTTTTGAGTTTTTGAGCCTTCAAGAAAATAATGTTTATTGGGAGAAAAATTTAATGTATCGAATTCACTTGTTCCGAATAAATTTGCATCCCCATAAAAAAGGGCATTATGGAAAAAGTTTGTGCCATAAACATCGGTTGTGCCATATAGCTCTGTCTTACCAAACTCGTTGGCTGTTTCTATGCGGGTATTGCCTTTTACTTCAATATAATTTATTTCGTTATGACCGTTTATATAAGCTGCACCTGTTACAAAAGCCGAATCTATGGTATTAAATTGATTTAAGGTAATATTTTTATCGGCCATTAATTGAGCAATTGTATTATATCCGTCCACTTGTCCGTGCGAGGCAAAATAGAGCTGATTGAAAATGCACTCTATCGATGAAGCAAGTGAGGCTATTGTGCTTGTTGGATATGTAAAATTTACCTTATTGAATTGAATCGAATTCCGACAATCGTTGTTCATGCTACCATCATTTGCAACTATATTTATTTCATGATCGCTTGGCAACAGAACCACATTGCCTTCTGTGGACCATCCGCCGATATTGATCACAGAGTTGCCCAGATCAAGTTTTACCGTATCTGTAAGCAGGGCTGGAGAAAGCTTAAAGTCATATAATACATTTACTTTGAAATCGTTTGTTTGCAATGTACCGTTTTGAATGTAGAAAAACTTTTGATTTTCAAAATCGCCTGCAAGATTAAAAACCCCACCTTTCCCGTTGATGATAAATGTTCCAGGGAAAACATGACCCGCTGGATTAATAACTATATCTTTATCAGAAGATTGTGCATATAGGGTTCCATTGAAATCGAAATTCATGTTATTGATGAATATTAAATCTCCATAAGCCATTAGTTTTATGGGGGTTGCAGCCGAAAATGCAGGTGAAAATTTAGCTCCAGTCCAGTTCATATCTTTACAGAAAACTTCGTTTACATCCACATTTACGGTTTGATTGTTGGCTGTAAAAGAATGTTCATCAAAAATGACATTATCATTCAAAGTAGGCAAGCAGGATAATCCACCTGTTCCGCCTGATGTAGATGCCCAATGCATTGGATCAGACCAGTTGCCTGTGCCTCCTACCCAGAAAAGGTTTTTTGTGGTGATCAATTGGATATTCCAACCTGTGTTATTTCCCAAATCTATTGAATTTGAAGCGGTAAATGTTGCGCCTGCCGGGCTTTGTGCTATTATGTCTTTCAATATTAAATAATCGCCCAAAACATTTCCGGGTTCTGATTTTATGATGGTTGTTTGGTATCCATCTGATTCTGATTTTATAATGATGTTTCCATCGCAATTTCCGGTAACAGAAAATAACTTTTTAATGGTTTGTGTGAAAAATGGTTGAATATTATAGGTCTTATTGGGTGAAAAAATTAAACTATCATAAGTCATATTGCCGCCGATTTTTCCATTTCCTGCAAAAGTTACTTTATTGAAAATGCAACTGGTAAGTAGTTCTCCATTGACTGTAGGCGAGGTATAAGAAACATTGTGGAAAATTAGACCTAATCCTCCTGTAAAAGAAGAACTTACGGTGTTTATCATCATGATGTGTGAAGTTCCGGCCAATAAACTATAATTTATATGGTTAGCCCACACGCTATTCACCATGATCGTTGAATTTTCCAAATCCAATTTCTGAAAGCTCTTGTCCACATCCACACTAGCTGCCGAGATGTTTTTGCCTTTGGTATAAAACTCACCCCCTGTGAGATACAATGTTGATAAGGAAAGATTTAAATCATCCAGAAGTTCCCATGAACCCGAACCTGCAAAATTCCAGTGGTTATTGGGTTGAACTCCTTGGGTTTTTACTGTTTTTCCTATAGTTTTTGCCCTAAAATAAAAGGGTTGACTAAAATCTATTGTTAATTTTGGATCCAACAAAATTGAACCATAAATATTGAAATTTATACTGTTTTCGTTATTAAAAGTGACAAGATAGGGTAGGTTAGTCCAGCGAAAATCTAAGCACTCTGCGGTCGCCTTCCTTACAGTAACAGTTTGATTATCTGCCGAAAAAGAGTTTTCATCAAAAATCACATGATCGATGGATTTGGGAAGGCATTCACCACCAGCACCACCAGATGTAGCTGACCAATGTATATTTTCATCCCAATAACCTGTTCCACCTACCCAATATAATGTTCTGGGTGTTTGGGAAATGATCCAACCTGAATTATTTCCATTGTCGATGGAATTATTTGCCACAAATGCTGTTCCCGATGCATTGATTTTAGAAATATGTAAATACTGTCCTGCAAAATTGACCCCATTTTTAACAAGGTTGGCTTGGGCTGCTCCCGAACTCGACAAATAGGTAAGCTTATCACAATTCCAGGGTATATCAAGCAAAACATCAATAGTTTGAGTCGAGTTTTCCTTGAGAATATAAGTATAACCATCTGTTAGTAATAATTGATTGAAATTATTTGAATTTAAGAATGTTGCATCTTTCAGGAACATGGCATAATTGTATGTATTTGATCCTAAAACCTCCGATATTCCATTGCATATCAAAGAATCAAACGTGCAGTTTACACAATCCAAATATTTAGAATTCATTGTAACTTTGTTGTAAGCAACTGCATTGCCGCCAATCATGGAATCTGTATTTACGGTGATGTTGGATTGACTTAAGTTTAGATTGTAGTTTGTTCCTCTAACGATCCATTCGCCAGTAATAATTTTGGTTGTGGTAGAATTAAGCTGCCTGACCAAATTTCCAATACTTGCAAAATATTGAAATGAATATTGGAAATTATGTAAGTTGAGCGTACCAGCTCTGTGGTAAATTTTTTTTGCTTGAAAACCCGAAGCAAAATTATAAGTTGAATTTGCTGCTTCGAAGAATATATCACCTTGAACAATTGTAATATCACTATTCCAAGTACCGTTAGAACCCGAAAAATAAATGTTGCAATTTAGTGTCGATCCTACAGTTGTTAAGGATTGTGGAGTGGGAGAGGCCTCAAAATACAAGTTCCCTGAAAAATCGAATTGAACACCATTGTTAATCGTTAGGGATTCAAGTACAATAAGATTATTTGTACCTATAGCCGTTGGATTATTTGTGCATCCTGTCCAATCCATATTTTTACAAAATGCATTACCCACATCGATTTGCATGGTAGCTCCTGCCAAAGGAAAAGAATTGATATCAAAAATTACATTATCGTCAGAAGTTGGAATTCTATCATAACGAACAACAGGTTCGCCTGATGACGGAGCCCAATGAGCAAGTTCACTCCATTTTCCTGTTCCACCTACCCAATAAAAGTCTAATGAATAAACGAATTGGTTTAAAAATACGATTGCAAAAATCGTAATAAGTAATTGTTTGTTAAGATAATTCATAATACTAAAATTTTAAATCATTGCAGTTTAATTGTTGATTTAATTTAAGATGAATTCTTAACAATAATATGCGAAAAGGAAATATCCATATAATTGAATTGCCTTTTCAATAAGCATATTTTTTATGAATCCCATCTTGAACCGTAGAATAGATTAAAGTAAAATTGGCTAATGTAAGAGGAGGAAAAAATATTTAGACAAAAATAATAAAAATCTTTCAAAAAAACGACAATTTTTTATTTCCTTAAAAATAATATAAATAAGCACTAATTCTTACAAGATTGAATGGTTTTAAAATACTTATCACAAATATGAATTTCAACATCTTGATCAAGATGTTTTGTCATCAATTTTCCCAGCATCGAAAATGAGGCCAGGGTTGTCGAGTCTTCGTAATATTTTGGATTCACTACGAATTTCAGAATATATTTATCAAATTGTTTGGTAATCAAAATACTCGACTTCTTTTCCCCTATAAAACCTTGCTTGGAAAGGTATCCATTCATCCTACTCAATTCATTTTGGCTGATAGAACTTTCGAAGTAAACATCAGTTTTTCCGACCTGAACTTTTTGAGGCAGGGGACTAAAAGGAATTTGAAAAACGGTTTTAAATTTTGAATTGCATAGTTGAACGATCACCTCTTTGTTACCCAGTATTTTTTGTGAAATATCGCCTGCTAATTGCTTGAATACTTCAATGTTTTTAGGATCTTTTTCGACATTTTTTTCAACCATAGGTCTAAAGTAATAAACATCTTCATCCTTAAGTAGTTGAAAAACAATGATGTCCTCCTTGATAATCCGTTCAGCCATTAGAAATTCGCCAAGTTTTCTAACTTCTTCCTTTGTTACTGGAGCTTTGTAATAGATCAGGCCATCTCCAAACTTTTCTTTTTTGTTCATATCCCCACAAGCACATAAAAAATTGGTTATTAAGATTAAGGCGATAAATTGTAAGGTATATTTTTTCATTTTAGCTTAAAATTACAAATAATTCTATATTTGGTATAAAATCCTATCCAAGACGCAATTATAAAATATCGGTAGAAAAAGCGGCAAAGTATCATAGAAAACTAAGATACTTTACCGATATAAATTTTCATTTAATTAACTTCGCAAAATGCAAAAAATAAAATCCGTTTTTCGAGAAACGAAATGAATTAATTTCAGGATTTTAATTAACATATTCGCAAATTACTTTGTTTTCTTTTTACCTTTCTCAATAGAAATTAACTCCAAATCAAAAATCAAAACAGAATTTGGTTCAATCAGGTAAAAAGATTCAGCATTAGGGTCATCACGATTTGGAACTCCGCGTGTACCATAAGCCAAATTTGAAGGAATGAATATTTTCCATTTTGCACCTGCTTTCATTAATTTTAGTGCTTCTGTCCATCCTGGAATAACTTGATCCACGCCAAAGGTGGCTGGTTTGCCTGTTTTGATTGACGAATCGAATATTTTACCGTCTATGGTAGATCCCTCGTAATTACAAACTACTTGATCTTCGGGGTTTGGTGATTCACCTTTTCCTTCATTGACGACGATGTACTGTAATCCGCTTGCCGTGGTTTTCACACCAGGACGCCCTTTGTTTTCAGCAAGAAAGTCAACACCTTTTTTCATGTTATCCGACATTTTCTTCTCCATGATGTCTTTACTTACCTTTTGAAGATAAACATTGGCTTCCATAATCAGTTTGTTATCCATCGAATCACCGCTGGCTATTTCGCTCAAACCTCTGCTAAAAGCTTCTATGCTATATTTTTCTATCATATTCTTCTTGATGTTGGATCCTATGCTGATCCCTAAATAATAGCCGATGCTATCTTCACTTGTAGTAAGTGCTCCACTACTTTTACTATCTGATTTACAGGAAAATAAAAACAGAGAACTTGCAAATAATGCACATAGAACGATTCTAATGATCATGACTTTTTCTTTTTTTATATTAAACATTTATTTGATTTCGAGTAATTCGAGTTCGAAAATAAGAACAGAATTGGGTTTGATAACTTCGCCAGCACCGGTTGCGCCATATCCTAATTCTGAAGGAATAAAAACTTTGTATTTTGAACCTAAGGGCATTAATTGTAGGATTTCTGTCCAGCCTTTGATTACGCCTGTCACGGGAAATTCGGCTGGTTGTCCTCTTTCGACAGAACTGTCGAAAACGGTTCCATCAATCAAAGTGCCAACGTAATGAGTAACAACGGTATCGCTTTCGGTTGGTTTTGCTCCGGCTCCTTCTTTTAGTACTGTGTATTGCAAGCCACTTGGAAGCGTGATAACTCCTGCTTTCTTTTTGTTTTCCGCCAAGAATTCTTCACCAGCCTTTTTGGAAACTTCCATATTTTCCTGATAAAGTTTAAAAAAATATTTTTCAAGATATTTGCTGGCGTTTTCTGGTTCAATCATTTTGGTTTTATTTTGAAATACTGCATCAAGCGCTGCCGCAAAAATTTTAGAATTTACAGTCTTAAATCCTTCTTTTTTAACACTTTCTGCAATCATTATTCCCAAGCAATAGCTGACACTATCTATAGGGGTTTTCAGTTTTTGCCCAAAAGCATTAAGCAAGAAAGCATTGAGCAAAAGAAACAGAACTAATTTATTCATATTATGTTATTTTTTTTTGGGTAAATGAATTTTTTTGAAAAGCCAAAAGTAGAATTTTTTTTCTTCGAATAAAGTAAATGATAAATTTTATAAAAATATGAATGCAGAAATATTCCAAATTCTACGAAAAAAAATATCATAATCCATTAAGTAATGAATAATGAATAATGAACAATGAATAATTTTGCTATTTCCTTATAATTAGGTGTTTGTAAAACCATTTGGTCTATATTATTTAATTTTTTTCACTAATAGAAACAGGAAAGAGGATATTTGCATAGATACATGTCTTTTTTTTAATCAAAAACCCTGAAAATCAGATTCAATTCTGTTTCAGGGTTTCTATTCAAGACCGAAATGATGAAAATTAATTTTCAATTTTCTTAAGAAGTTTTTTTCTTGCCAAGTGAATCAAAGACTTCACTGTTCCAATAGGAATCTGTAATTCTTCTGCAATTTCCTTGTATTTAAAACCTTCGATAAACAATTTAAAAGGTCTGCGATAATTATTTTCCAAAGCATCTATTTTTGATCCAATTTCTTGACCCAAAATATAGGTCATAGGACTGTCATGCGAAGTATGCAGGGTTCTGGTCGCTTCATTATAGGTCTTTTCATTTTTTACTTCAGACTTGATTGATTTTCTTTTTTTATTGTTCAACCAAGTATTCTTTAAAATTGTATAAAGCCAACCTACCAGATTAACATCTTGCGTAAACTTATCTTCATAAGTTAAAGCTTTCAGATAAGTTTCCTGTAAGAGATCATTAGCATCGTCTCTGTTGATTGTGAGCGCATAAGCTGCTGCATATAGTTTACCTTGAGATTGTACAAGTACATCGTGAAATTTAGCTGTTGTCATAGGGCGGTATAATGATTATGTTCAACATTTTCTTAGTAAAAGTTAAACAAAATTACGGTTTATCTTTTCAACTTCCAAATTTTTTTATGTCTTTTTTCGGATAAAAACATCTTAAATTCCTATTTGTCAAACTGTCAAAGGAATACATTTTAAAATCTTTTCAACAATTATTGTTGAAAACTGTTATTCCTGATTTGTGGGTTTGAATTTATAGTTCAAAAAAAGTAAACAATCTAATAAATAATTAATTCCTAATTCAATGTAAATTAGTTAAGAATAAAATTTAATGTCGAATAGTATAGTGAATGTATGGGATGCTGGTGCTGCTGATTTTCAAAAGAGGATAAAAAGGAATTAATTTAAAATCAGGACAGATCCGCATTGTATAGTTCCACTTTGTCTGCGTTCCAATCTTTGACTACTCGACATGGATTCCTGTTACCTCTTTATTTCAGCCTGTTCAACTGCTAAAAATTTTGCCAGGTGATTTTTGATTTTCAAAAAATATTTCTATTTTGCGCTCGAGCGAAAAATTCGAATTACCATAGTTTCGCATCAATCTTTAATTTTGATGATGTTTGTTTCGTGGTAAAGGGAAATCGCTTTAAAAGATACCAAAAGTATTCTGATGCGCATGTTTGGTCTGTTAACACTTCCGTTTAAAAATCCAGTTTTAATTTTTACCTTTGTATTACTGATCATTCTATTAACACCCATCTTATTCAAAAAACTTCGAATTCCCGGCATCATTGGACTGATTATTTCAGGATTCATTTTTGGTCCTCATGGTTTTAATATCCTTGAAAAAAGTGCATGGACAGAAATTTTTAGTACCATAGGATTGCTTTATCTGATGTTCCTCGCAGGATTGGATATTGAACTAACGGATTTCAAAAAGCATAAGCACCGAAGTCTGGTTTTTGGTTTTTTGACTTTTGCAGTACCTCTCGTTATGGGCTTTGCAGTCTGTTATTTTTTTCTGGACTTTCCTTTTAAATCGGCTTTGCTGTTGGCCAGTATATTTTCTACCCAAACGCTTATTTCTTACCCTATCGTAACTCGCTTAGGAATAATACATAACAATGCTGTCCTTATTACTGTTGGGGGAACAATCATTACAGATGTTGCTGTCTTGGTACTTCTTACGATCATCAAATCTTCTACGCTCAAAGCACTGGATCTATCTGTTTGGATCGAAATATTTGTTAAAATAGCCGGTCTCGTTATTGTTGTTATTTGGATTATGCCCAAAATAGGTCGTTGGTTTTTTAAGAATCATCCCGGAGAAGGCACTTCCAGATATATTTTCATTCTGACTGTCGTATTTTTTTCTGGATTTTTGGCAGATTTAGCAGGAATTGAGCCTATTATTGGCGCATTTTTAGCGGGTCTGGCCATGAATAATCTTGTTCCGAAATCTTCATTACTCAAAAACAGAATTGATTTTATTGGACACTCGCTTTTCATTCCATTTTTTCTCATCAGTGTTGGAATGATTATCAATTTGGATAGTTTGGTTCACTCTAAATATGCAATGTTTATTTCGATTGTTTTTGTTGCAACGGGATTAATTACAAAATTTGTTGCTGCCTGGTTTACCCAACTTTTCTTCAAATATTCCGTGAACGAACGAAATCTAATCTTTGGTTTGAGTAGCTCTCATGCTGCTGCCACCCTTGCTGTTGTTTTGGTGGGTTATAATCTAAAGCTTTTTGATACCAATATTTTAAATGCTGTATTTATCATTATCATTGTTTCTTGTTTGTTTAGCTCCTTTGTTACCGAAATGGCTGGAAAAAAAATAGCGGTATTAGAAGATGCAGGCAATATTGAAATATCGGACAATCTTAGGGAAAAAACGCTGGTTGCTTTTGCAAATCCTGCTTCTCTCGATCGCTTATTGGAAATTGCTACTTTGATTCATGATTATTCAAAAAAAGGGAAAATACATTTGCTCTCGGTTGTACTGGAAGATCATGATGCAGAGAAAAATTTAAGGATTAAGAAGCATCAGATTGATAGGGTAATAAAAAATTATGCAACGGATGAAAACCTGTTTCAAATTCATCAACGAATTGATTTGAATATTGCAAATGGTATTTCAAAAAGTCTAAAGGAATTGGATATTACTACTCTAATAATAGGCTGGAACAAAAGAACCACAACCATGAGCTTTCTATTTGGTACTATTCTTGAAAATGTTCTGGATAAAGTCAGTCAAATGATTTTGGTTGTAAAGTCGAATTCTTCCTTTGATTTAATTACCCGTATTGTAGTCGATGTACCTAAATATGCAGAGTTGGAAATAGGATTTTCACGTTGGGTAAATTTGGTAATTCAATTGGCAAAGCAAAAAGGATGTAGCGTATTATTTGTTGGGGTTGCTGCTTCCATGGGAGCAATCAAATATGAGATCATTAATAAAAAATACACAGCATCAGCAAGTTATAAAACAATTTCGGATCATCTGGATACAAGCTATTTTGGAAAAGAATTGGATTCAAGTGATTTATTCACCATTATAAATGCAAGAATCGGAACTGTATCTTATCATGCAAAACTCGATTTGATCCTGAAGAAATCGTCCAAGAAATTTGAGAAAATCAATTATATACTTATTTATCCTGAACAAAAGAATGAAAATTACGAAAATCTGAGTTCAAAAGTGAATGACATTATTTCGCCTATAACAAGGATTCTTAAAAATTGAGGTAAAAAAAAAGCGCTTTTCAGCGCTTTTCTGGTGACTCCGGCGGGACTCAAACCCACAACCTTCTAATCCGTAGTCAGATGCTCTATTCAATTAAGCTACGGAGCCTTTTCAATTGGAGCTGCAAAATTAGAAAACTTTATTTTTATACAAAGCTTTTTAAGGAATTTTTTTGCTTTTTTTTGTCTTATTGCAGTAAATAGCTATTTTTGTCGATTCTAAAAATAAACATTTTTGATTGTAAAGCAAGAATGATCAAGTCGCTTCATGAAGGAAAGAAATAAATCGAAGGAAGTGATTTCAATTGTAAATATTGTAGAAAATATATATTACTGGCTAAAAAAGTTATTCCAATGTTTGAAAATTTATCCGATAAGTTAGAGCGTTCATTCAAATTACTGAAAGGTGAAGGAAAAATCACCGAAATCAATATTGCAGAAACGCTCAAGGAAGTACGTAGAGCATTATTGGATGCTGACGTAAACTTTAAAATTGCAAAATCATTTACAGACAAAGTCAAAGAAAAGGCTTTGGGGATGAATGTTATCAAGGCAGTAAAGCCCGGCCAAATGATGGTTAAAATTGTTCATGATGAATTGGTTGAATTGATGGGGGGCGAAAAGTCTGACATTAACTTAAAAGGTTCACCTGCAATTATTTTAATGGCTGGCTTACAAGGTTCGGGTAAAACCACATTTTCAGGCAAACTGGCTAATTTCCTAAAAAACAAAAAAGGCAAAAAAGTTCTGTTGGTAGCTTGCGACGTTTATCGTCCTGCTGCTATAGAACAATTGAAAATTTTGGGTCAGCAAATTGACGTTCAGGTTTTTTCAGAGGAAGATCACAAAGATCCTGTGAAAATAGCCAAAGCCGCTATTCAGCATGCAAAACTTTATGGTCATGATACGGTAATAGTTGATACCGCCGGTCGTTTGGCTATTGATGAAGAGATGATGAATGAGATAGCCAATATCAAGACGGCTATTAATCCGCATGAGATCCTGTTTGTGGTCGATTCCATGACTGGGCAAGATGCTGTCAATACGGCAAATGAATTCAATAAACGTTTGGATTTCAATGGTGTAATACTTACAAAATTAGACGGAGATACAAGAGGGGGAGCCGCCTTATCGATCAAATCTGTTGTCAACAAACCGATTAAATTTGTAGGTACAGGTGAAAAGCTGGAGGCAATCGATATTTTCTATCCTGAACGTATGGCGGACAGGATTTTGGGTATGGGTGATATAGTTTCACTTGTCGAAAAAGCGCAAGAGCAATTCGATTCAGAAGAAGCCAAAAAACTGCAAAAAAAGATCGCCAAAAATCAGTTTAATTTTAATGATTTTCTTTCTCAAATAAATCAAATCAAAAAGATGGGAAATTTGAAGGATTTGGCATCTATGATTCCAGGTGTGGGTAAAATGATGAAAAATGTGGACATAGACGACAACGCTTTCAAAAGTATAGAGGCAATCATTTACTCAATGACTCCTGCCGAACGCGATGATCCAATGATCCTCAACGGTGGAAGACGAAAAAGAATTGCAAAAGGAAGTGGAACGGATATTCAGGATGTAAATAAACTCATCAAGCAATTTGAAGATACCCGAAAAATGATGAAAATGTTTACCACAGGCGGAAATATGTCCAGAATGATGGGAAATGCAATGCGCAAAAAATAATACCCATAAAGGCTCATGAAAATAATTGACGGAAAGCTTATATCGCAACAAATTCTTTCGGAAATTTCGTTGGAAGTACAGGGCTTTATTGCCGATGGGAAACGGGCTCCTCACTTAGCTGTCATAATAATAGGAAGTGATGGGGGAAGTCAAACTTATGTGAACAATAAAGTGAAAGCTTGTGAAGTTACGGGATTTCAAAGCACTAAAATTGCGTATCCTGAGAACATTTCAGAAAGCGAAGTACTTGAGAAAATAATCGCCTTAAACAATGATTCAAACATCGATGGACTAATTGTTCAATTGCCTGTACCTAAACATATTAATGAGCATAAAATATTAGAAACCATCGATTATCGCAAAGACGTTGATGGTTTTCATCCTATCAATACGGGAAGGATGGTGTCGGGATTGCGTTCATTTATTTCGGCTACGCCCAATGGAATCATTGAATTGATGCGAAGATACAATATTTCGCCTCAGGGAAAAAATGTTGTGATCATCGGCCGGAGCAATATTGTAGGCAAACCCTTGGCCAATCTTTTGCTCCAAAAGGGAAGCATGGGAGATGCTACAGTTACGGTTTGCCATAGCAGAACCAAGGACATTGCCTCCATTGCGAAACAAGCAGATATTTTAATCGCAGCCATAGGTCAGCCCAATTTTATTACAGCAGAAATGGTTAAAGAAGGTGCGGTGGTCATTGATGTAGGAACAACAAGAGTTCCTTCGGAGAAAACAAAATCGGGCTGGAAGTTATGTGGTGATGTAAACTTCGAGGAAGTATCAAAAAAAGCAAGTTATATAAGTCCAGTGCCAGGAGGTGTGGGGCCAATGACAATCACCTCGCTATTAATGAATACACTATTGAGTTACAAAAAAGAAATTTACTCATAGTTCTACTAAATTTAAAATCAATAAAATGGGATTTTTTCAAATTTTTAAATGGTTGTTTGGATCAACTAAAGTTCAAAAAAATAACTTCGTGCAGAACATCCAGACGAGTTCAGATTTTGTCCAAGTGACGGAAATTGAAAAGAGTAACGGATTAAAAAAAATCAATGATGCAGATAAATTGTTTTTTATTGAACGCATCAATATTCTGCAAAAAGAAGACGATGTCAAAGGGATGATTACAGATATAAAACTGAACACAAAATCAAAGTTCCAAAGTTTCCCTAAAAATTCCGAAGCTCTTGTTTTTCATAAAAAATCCGGAATGTCCCAATCTGTTCAGCAATTGAATATTCGCTACAACTCTGATACCATATTTAATAGGTTAGAAATGGCCAAAAAACAAAATCAAAAAATAAGTGTTTTATATGTAGATAAATATGGACGAAGTTATTTATTTGGTGAAAACATCGGCTTGGAAATATTTTTACTTGAACAAGGACATGTTGTTATGGAAGGTATTGAAACTGATGTCTTTTACAGAGTAAGTGACAGCTTGGCCAATGAAATAATGAATGCAGCGATCTAAAATATATGGCAAGAATAATGGCCGTTGATTATGGGCAAAAGCGAATAGGGATTTCGGTGACAGATCCCTTACAAATCATAGCGCAAGGATTGACAACGGTAGAAACAAAATCTATTTTTGTTTTTCTGGCCGATTACTTGAAAAAGGAAAGTGTTTGTACTATTGTAGTAGGTTATGCAAAAAATGCGAATAACACGGATGCTGAATCAATGCAATATATCAAACCTTTTGTTGAAAAATTAAAAAATGTGTATCCAAACATCAGCATTGAATATGAAGATGAACGATACACTTCAAAGTTAGCTGTAAGAACAATGATAGATGCCGGAGTGAAAAAGATGGATCGCAGAAATAAGGCACTCATCGATCAGGTAAGCTCTACAATTATCTTACAAAGTTATATGGAAAGAATGTCGAATTTAAAAAAATATTTATAGTATGGTTTTGCCTATTGTTGGATATGGTTCAACTGTTTTGAGAAAAAAAGCTCAGGAGATCAAAAAAGATTACCCAAACCTTGCTCAAACGATCATCGATATGTTTGATACCTTAGATAAGTCAGATGGTATTGGTTTGGCGGCTCCCCAGATTGACAAATCGATAAGATTATTTGTCATCGATGCAAATGGATTAAAGGAAGATCATCCTAATTTACCCTATTACAAGAGGGCATTTATCAATCCCAAAATACTTGACTTTTCAGAAGAATCTATCAATTATAATGAAGGCTGTTTAAGCGTACCGGAAATTTGGGAAGATGTGAAAAGACCTGCTGCCATAAAAGTTCAATATTTTGATGAGGAATGGCAGTTACAGGAAGAAACTCTGTCTGGTTTGCTTTCAAGGATTTTTCAGCATGAATTCGACCATTTGGAAGGAATCATTTTTACTGACAGAATTTCACCTCTTAAAAAAAAACTGATTAAAAACAGGCTTGAGATTATTATGAAGGGCAAAATTCAGGTAAGATACAGAATGAAGCTTGCCAATGCATAAGAATGTGAAACAAAGGATTTATCTTTGATTCACTTGACTGTTGTTTTATTCCTATTAACCCTAAAATATACCTTTTTTAATCGACTAAGTTTGCACTATTTTTTCCAGAGGGAGAATGGTAATAGGATTGTCTTTCCTAATATCTGGAGAGGTAACTTCGAAATAAACAATTAACGTTGCTAAATTTTTTGTTTATTAAAAAACCAGCTTTATCGAATTCAAAGTTTGTAGATTGACTTTGAAAATAGAAAGCATTTTGATTATCTTTGCAGCTATTAAATTTGAAATAGATGAAATTAGAGATAGAAGATATAAATACTTCATTAAACAAGGCTTTTTTAACCCAAAGTCCTTTTGTTGCCGAAATTGACAAGTTTAAAGAAAATTCTAAAATACTATTATCCTCAATAAAACCAACTGATAACAAGGAAACCATAAAAGCATATATAAACGACTTTCTTAAAAATACGTATTATCAAGGTAAATTTGCAACAAAAGTAAATGTAAATAATATTGACCTCGTTATTTTAAACGGCAAAAATGTTGATGATAAAATCGGAATAATCGTTGAAACCAAAGCGATTAGATCGACTGAAATGATTACAACAAATGATTTAAATAAAAAGTCATTCCAGGAACTAATTCAATACTATTTAGAAGAGCGAACAATAAACGAAAATCTTGAAATAAAACATTTAATTATAACGAATTCAATAGATTGGTTTATTTTCAATGCGAATGAGTTTGAACGTATCTTTTATCAAAACAAATCATTCTTAAATAAATATAACGAATGGTACAATCAAAAATTAGTAAGTAAAAATAAAGATTGGTTTTATTCAGAAATTGCAAAAGCGTTTATTGAAAATGAGCAAGATAATATCGTTTGCACTTATTTTAACCTTCAAAGTTTTCAAAACTTTGAAAGTTTAACAGAACAACAAGTAGTAGCGTTTTATAAAATATTTTCTCCGGAACATTTACTAAAGTTACCATTTCAAAATGATAGGAATTCACTTAATCGTGAATTTTATAATGAATTACTTCATATAATTGGTTTAACAGAAACAAAAGATAATACAAAAAAAATACAACGTCTTAACGAAAAGGAAAGAAACGAAGGGAGTCTATTAGAAAATACGATAAATATAATTCAATCTGATGATATATTATCAACAATAGAAAACCCTGATAATTTGGGGGATACTGAGGAAGAACAATTATTTAGCATTGGTTTGGAATTATGCATCACATGGATAAATAGAATATTGTTTTTAAAATTACTCGAAAGCCAATTATTAAATTATAACCAAAATAATCAGGAATATGCTTTCCTGAATGCAAATAAAATACGGGATTTTGAAGAACTCCTTGAATTATTTTTTGAAGTATTAGCGGTAAAAACAAGTGAAAGAAAAACTTCTATTCAAAAAAAATATGAACACATTCCTTATTTAAACAGTTCACTTTTTGAACAAAGTTTGCTTGAAAAAGAATTTATAAAAATAAATCAACTCAAACAGAATTTAAAATTACAAATTTATTCATCAACGGTATTAAAAGACGAAAACGGCAAACGAATTTCAGGTGAAAAGTTTACGTTACAATATCTGTTTGAATTTTTAGATAGTTTTAATTTTGCAAGCGACAACAAAGTTAAAGTGCAGGAAACAAATAAAACAATTATTAATTCCGCTGTACTTGGTTTAATATTTGAGAAAATAAATGGTTATAAAGAAGGTTCGTTTTATACACCCGGATTTATTACGATGTATATGTGCAACGAAACTTTGAGAAAATCTATAATACAAAAGTTTAATTCAGAGTTTAATTGGAATTGCCAATCCATGAATCAATTATATAATCAAATTGGAAATATTGATTTAGGGCAAGCCAATAAAACCTTTAATTCCATCCGTATTTGCGATCCGGCAGTCGGAAGCGGTCATTTCTTAGTTTCTGCATTAAATGAGTTGATTGCAATAAAATCTGAATTGGGTATTCTTTGCGACAATTCTAATAGAAAACTTCGTAATACTTATTGCGAAGTACAAAATGATGAATTATTTATTACTACCGAAGGAGAACTTTTTCATTATAACAAAAAAGATAAAGAAAAACAACGCATACAAGAAACAATTTTTAATGAAAAAAGAATTTTAATCGAAAATTGTTTGTTTGGAGTTGATATAAATACCAAATCAGTACAAATATGCAGACTTCGTTTATGGATTGAACTTTTAAAAAGTGCCTATTATAAAGTAGAGCTGTTGCATGCAAAGGATCTACCCGAATTAGAAACACTCCCCAATATTGACATTAATATCAAACATGGCAATTCGTTGATAAGCCGTTTTACATTAAACGGTGAAGGATATTCCAATGGTACGGTTCAAAAAATACAGCAGGTAACACAAAAATATAAAGACGAAGTTGTTATTTATAAAGGAACTACCGAAAAAAAAACAAAGCAACAAACTATAAAGAAAATTGCAGAACTAAAAGAAATATTTGCTTCGATTGTTAATCCCAACGACAAAGACTACATTGATTTGAAGAAAAAAGAAAGCGAAATGGGTTTTGCTCCAATGACATTCTCGCAAGAAGATAAAATTCAATGGAATTTGAAAGTAGATTGTTTAACAAAAGAAATAAGTGAATTAAAAACAAAATATGACGAAAAATTAAAAACTGTTTACGGATATTCTTTTGATTGGCGTTTTGAGTTTCCAGAAATTCTTGATGAAAATGGAAAATTCATTGGTTTTGATGTAATTATAGGCAATCCACCTTATTTTTCTGTTTCAAAATTGGAAAAATCAGTTCAACAATATTTTGTCCAAAGTGGTTTCAGCAAGTTTACTCCTTCTACAGATATTTATTGTTTATTTTTTGAACTTTCTATTAAATTACTCAAACAAGGTGGAATTATTTCTTTTATTACATCAAATCAATGGTTGCAAACTGAATATGGTATAAAATTAAAGGAATTTCTGTTAAAAAGAACAAATCCTTTGCAACTAATTAATTTTGTCGGAATAAAAATTTTTGAACAAGCTACAGTTGATACTTCTATATTAATTGCCGAAAATTCAACAAACACGAATAAATTAGAAGTTTGTCATTTCAATAATGACTTTTCAAAGGAAATATCTATTGAAAAATATTTTGAGAAAAACAAACTGATTATGACGAATTTAAAACAGGAAAAATGGTATTTTGAGGGCGCAACAGAAAGAGAATTACGAAATAAAATTATAAATGCGGGTAAGCCAATTAAAAGCTGGAATGTTGAAATCAATAGAGGAATCGTAACTGGTTTCAATGAGGCATTTATTATTGATGAACAGATGAAAAATGAAATCATTCAGAAAGAAAAAAAAAGTGAAAAAATTATTAAACCAGTTTTAAGAGGTAGAGATTTAAGAAAATATAGATATAATTTTGCAAATTTATATTTGATTAATACACATAATGGTTTGAAAAAGAAAGGTATAAAACCTATAAACGTAAAAGAGAATTTTCCAACGATATATGATCATTTTCTTAAATATGAAGCACAACTAAAAGAACATGAAGATCAGGGCGATGGTTGGTCAAATTTACGTAATTGTACATATTTTATGGAATTTGAAAAGCCCAAATTAATTTACTCGGAAACAACAGGTAGGCGAGGCGAATTTTCCATCGATACAAAAGGTCTGTTTTTAGATAAAACCTGTTTTATGATTACAGGCGAAAACTTATACTGGCTCAATGCTAATTTATCGTCAAGATTAATGGAATGGTTTATAGAGAAAGAGGCTCGGTTGATTGGTAAACAAGCTATCCAATATTCAAAACGATTTATGGATGAAGTACCCATCCCAGAAATGAATTTAAAAATAGAAGCAACGATGAAAGATCTGATAGATAAAATAATGAGTGAAAATATAAAAGAAAAACAAAAACAAGAATTTATGAATAAGCTTGATTTGATTGTTTACAAACTTTATAAATTAACATCCGAAGAAATAAAAATTATTGAAAGTGAATAATTATTACTGTTTTTTAAAATAAAAAATGTCGCCATTACTTTTCCAATATATTACCTCAAAAACCAAATCGTATGAAATCGAATCGTAGATCATTTCTCCGAAATGCAGGTCTTAGTGGACTTGTTTTAGTAGGAACAACAGCATTGTCTTTACCCGTTTTGGCAGCTATGCAAGAAACAGGAAAATTAAGCATAGACGGATGGATTAAAGGCAAAACATACAAGCCCTTAGAAAAAATCACTGTCAAATCTTCCACCAAAGGCATTTTTAAAATATATGATGGCGACGGGAATCCGTATGTTTTAAATGATAAGGAATCTACAGAGATTTCTTTTGTGATTGGAGGAAGTTTAGGTAAACACAATGTTGTCCTTTTAGGAAAGAATAATCAGCCTATCGATGTATTCAGATTTGAAGTGGACACGGTTACTGATTTAAAAGATAGCACAGGCGAATTTGCAAGTTTATTCAATATAACAAAAAACTCACTATATGGAGAAATAAAGCCAGGTGGACGTATGATTCCTTTTGAGGTCGTAAAATGGAAAGATAAATTATATAAAATTGCAGCCAGTTGGTTTCAAGATAACTACTACATCTTCAAAGGACTTAAATATTTCGAAAGAGACGTAACTGGATATCTCGATTTTTTTGCCGAAAGTCAATCTGAAGAGGGAATGATATTTGACCATGTAGAAGACTATTTAAGTTTTACAAGTTGGAAAAATCGTTTTCCCGAAGGTTTTGTTGTAATGCCAATTGAAGAATTTCCAGTTAATGTAGTTGTGCGCACCCCCGTAGAGAACATGGGGGAATACACCTTTATCGAAGCCGTTTATTTTGCATGGAAGGCCAGTGGCGACACGGACTGGATGATGCAACGCCTTGAAAATGCCATGAAAGCGCTTCAATTTAGTCAAACAAGCCCCTACTATTGGTCAGAAAAATTTCAACTGATGAAGCGCGGACATACCATCGATTTTTGGGATTACCAACCTACTGAAGATGCGCATATTGCGGGCGACGACATCATGAATGTGAAGCTTGGAGAAACGCGTCATAGCATCATGTTTGGTGACAATCTGCGAATGGCTGCTTCGTGCGAATACCTTTCTGAAATGCTCATCGCTGTTGGCCGCAACTCGGAAGCAAAAAATGTATTGGAATATGGTTTGGGACTACGCGAAAGAATAGAGAAATTGGCTTGGAATGGTGAATTTTTTACCCACCAAACCCCCGAAGATCCAAGCGTAAAAAGAGACTTTGGTGGCACAGACGAAAAGAAGCAAGTTGTTCTTTCAAACACTTACGCACTAAACGCTAATATAAGTCACGATAAGTGTGTTGCAATAATCAAAACCTATCAACGAATCAGGACAGAAATGCCCTCAAGTTCGCCGGGTGAATGGTATTTGTGCTATCCACCATTTGAAAAAGGTTATGGTAATAATCCTAAGTGGGATTATATGAATGGTGGTGTTTCGCCTATTGCAGGAGGTGAGTTGTCGCACGGTTGCTTTCAACATGGTTTTGAAAAATATGGGGTGGATATTTTGCAAAGAATCCATGCAACAGCCAAAAAACACGGAAATACTATCCATGATACTTATAAAGGCAAGGTTGAGCCTAAGGTGAAGGTTCAGTATATGCCCGTAAATATAAATTCTGTTGCAAACGCTGGTTTTTCGGGCAAAGCACAGGCAGGTGCATTGGGTTGGACAAGTGAGGGTGATAATGATTTTTCAGCGTTCCCAACGGGAAATCAAATTTTTCACGATGTTCCTTTTTCAATCATTGAACCTGAGAAGAATAAAGGCAAATCATGCTTAATTTTGAGTATGGAGAAAGGTTATCCATTAACAGCCACATTAGCAATCAATAAAAAGACACCTTACGTGTGTATTCTTCATGCCAGCGGCGGCAATTTTGTGAATGGTGGTTTGATTACCATAAATTACAAAGATGGAACGAAGTACTACGATTATTTGAACAACGCCAAAATTGCAAACTGGTGGAATCCACAAGACAAAAAGAATTGGAAAGTTGCGTGGAGGGGAGCAAATGCAAAAACGATTGATATTGGAATTGGGATATACACAATGAAAAATGAATTCCCCGATAAAGAAATAGAATCACTTGAATTTGAAACGATTAAAAGCAATGCTAAATGGATTATAGCAGGCATAACATTGGCAGACAACAATCCTGAATTATTTAAATCAGAGTTATCCTATGGTATTCCAAATACCTGGGCTGCCGGTGCAGTTGCATTTGCACTTTTGGAAGGATTGGGTGGAATAAAAGATGGTGGCCTTGCATTCGATCATGTAAAAATTTCGCCACGTTGGGCAGCTACCAACGAAAAAGAAGTTTACATCACAACTAAATACGAAGCTTCTGATTCTTATGTGACTTACAAGTTCAATCAAGATAACGATCACATAAAAATTGAGCTAACCGGAAATGCGGAGGAATCAAATCTGGAAATACTTTTGCCTGAAGGAAAAAAGGCAGATTCAGTATCAATAAACGGAAAGCCTATTGAATTCAAAACAAAAAACATAGAGCAATCTTCTTATGTAATGGCAAACGTTAAAGGCGTTGGAGTTTTTAATATTGAACTGAAAATGGTATAGTTTTCGATAAATTTCAGGGCAAGTTAAAAAAGCAAAACTTGCCCTGTTTAAAATAATAGGGTGGTTTTATGTTTTACTTTTAATGAGGTCGTGCTATATAGATTGTTTTTTGTAATTAAAAATTATTCTTACAAACTAAAAATCAAGGCACACAATCGAAGGTACGCTGCTATAGCAATTCGTGTATATAATTTAATTCCTTGGTGACCGAAATAATGTACATCTGAAATTACATATTTTTGAGATACGCCGAAGGATTATAAAACAAACGGAATTAATACGCCTCAAGGCAAGTTCCGATGACAAATAGGCAATGGGACAGTAAAGCCTCATTTAATTAAAGGTGAGTTTCTTCACCTCGATGCATATTGGCATCAAAATTGTCATAGATCGTTTTAAATAATGATATTTTTTTTAGTGGGTGGCTTCCAACAATCTTTGTTCTTCTGCACAAACAAATCAAATTACTCTTGTTTCATATTCTCTCCTACCTTAGTGAAAAAAATTAAATAATATAGACCAAATGGTATTACAAACACCTAATTATAAGGAAATAGCAAAATTATTCATTATTCATTATTCATTATTCATTACTTAGGCCATGCAACATTTTCTATCGAAAATAAATAAAGATGTTAAAAAGAAATAATAAAATATTATAATCAGTTTTTTTAAAAAAATATCTCAAATGAATTTAAGTGTATTCATCATTCTACATTCTTCATTATAATTTGCCTTGCCAATACTGTATCGATCATAACGGGTTTTCCAAGTGCCTTTGTCAGGTGCGGTTGAAGAGCCTCTGCAACCATAAAGGTAAACTTTTTAATACCGGTTGTTGTGTTTAAATGGTCACCATCTGCATAATGAGACTCATTCAGCCTTGTATCATGCGAAAAGTCAATCAACGGTATTTCATGTTGTTTTAAATAGACTTTCATGTCCTCGAAATATTTTGTAAGTGCTTCATTTTCTTTATATTTCGGATCAAGGTAATTCCTTTTTTTTACCCTGAGCAAAACCAATTGAATTCCTGTATTTTGACATATTTGTACCATGTTCGGCAAAAAAGTTGTATTTAAAATTTCATTAAAATTTTGGGGTTTTACCAACAATTCTTCTTCATAATTATTTTGAAACTTTGTTAAAATACTCTGAACCATTTTTGCATCGGCAAATACTTTGTCAATCGCCTGATCGGATTGTATTTTTGAGTAGCCAAAAACACTTTTGGCTGTTTTGGCTTTAATTGTAGAATCCATAAAGGCTTTAAAATCTTTTCTTCTTTGATAAAGTGGCCAATATTTGAGTAAACCTAACTCAATTTTGCTATAGTTGGCCAAATAGGCTTTTTTGTCGAGTACTGCTTCATTTATTGTGCATAACAAATCAATTCTATATTTAAAATTGTCGTTTACCCTGTAAGTGGGTAGGGTGAGGTCGTAGTCTCGAAAGAATAAAACTATAACTTTGGGTTTTATATCCTGCCGGGACAAAATGTTTTTTACAACCAGGAAATACCATGCTGATGCAGCTCCACCTGGCCCAATAAGTATGGCTTTGTTTCTGATTAAATTTCGAAATAAATCGTTGTCGATGCCTCTACCCAACATGGAATTTCCCAGTAATGCAATTTCAGCCTTAAGTGGTCTTAATTTATAAATGAGGGAAGTAAGAGAGAGATCATCGCGAAAATCAACACCCGAAGAATGATCTACAAGATATTTTTTTACAGGAAAAAATAAAAGATTTAAAAAAACAAATACACAAATCAATAGAAAAATAAATTTTCTTTTCAACGGAAGTGCGTACTCACAAGACCTGTATTCTTTAGGCAAATGATCTTCATCTATAAGGGGAGGATTTATGATTTCTGTTTGTTTTTTTTCTGTTTCTTTTATTACCGGGCTTGCCTGCTTTTTTGAAATTTTCTGCTTGCTTTTTGGCTTATCGTATTGATTATTTTTTGACTTCATAATATTTAATTTTTTTGAAAAACTTTTTATACTATTCTATAAGATAAAAGTTTCGTGTGTGCCATGTTGAATTCAAAATAAATTAAAACTGAAAATAGATAAAATCCTGACCTGCATCCTGAAAGAAAATAAGAATCAGGGTAAAAATAAATCCATAAACAATTGCATGAACGTACTGGTTTTTAGGCGCATATTTGTCCATGAGCTTGATCAGAAATAGGGGGAAAGAGAAAAATGCCGTTAATGCTATGATTTGAAATGCAGCGACAGACATTTCGATCTGATAAGGCTGAGGTTTTAGAGCTTCAAACAACCATTCCATATTAGGGGTTCTGAAGAGCATCCAACCAAATATGGTAAAAGTAAACATGATAAACCAAGCAATAAACCTTTTTATAACTCCTTTGGGCTGCCATTTGCCACCCATACCAAGTTTATGATAAGCAAAAACCAACAAACCATGATAAATACCCCAAATGACAAAATGCCATGAAGCTCCGTGCCAAAGGCCACTTATTCCCATGGTTGCCACACAAACAAGGAAAAATCCCAAAGTTGTTTTTACTTTTGAGCCGCCCAAAGGAATGTACAAATAATCACGTATCCAAGTCGAAAATGATATATGCCACCTGCGCCAAAAATCGGACGGTGAAATAGCAGAGTAAGGTGATTTGAAGTTTTCCATGAGCCTGAAGCCAAACAAGATAGCAGAACCTCTTGCAATGTCTGTGTAGGCAGAAAAATCAGTGTAAATTTGAACTGCAAAAGCAAGTGTGGCTGCGATAAGCAAAAATGTAGAGGGATTTTGCAGCATGTAAACCTTATCAACAAAAATGGAAACATTATCGGCAATGACCAATTTTTTAAGGTAACCCCTCAGCAAAAGCGGAATCGCAATATTGATAAATGAAAGTGCAAACTTGCGTTCTTTTTCAAACTGAGGCAGTAAGTTAGATGCCCTTTCTATAGGCCCTGCAACCAAAACAGGAAAGAAGCTTACAAAGGCGGCTATATCTATAAAATTCTTTCGGGGTTCTAATGTTCCTCGATAAACATTGATGGTATAGGACAATGTTTGAAATGTATAGAATGACAGACCTACGGGTAAAAAAATCTTCAAGGTAAAAGGACTAAGCTGAAAACCCATCAATGCAAAAACCGATTGGATATTTTCGGCAAAGAAATTAAAATATTTAAAAAAGCACAGCATTCCAAGGTTTCCGGCTAAGCTCATGTACAAAAACCACTTTTTCTTGTCAGGATATTTTTTCATAAACCTGGCAGAATAGTAATCCAAAACTGTAGAAGCTGCAATGAGCGTCAAAAACCAAGGATGAACCCAACCATAAAAAATATAACTGGTGACAAAAATTAAAACATTTTGGTAAAATTTATTTCGGATCACCCAGTATAAAACTAAGACAATCACGAGAAAATATAAATAGGTAAATGAAGTAAATATCATGGCAATAAATTAAAAAAATTCAACCAAATAGTCGATCGTTTTATTATCTGAGCCGGAAATTTTAACTGCATTGTTCTGAAAAGCAAGTATTTTACCTGTTTTCCTTCCCAAATGGTCTAGGGCTTCAATTCTTTTTATTTTTTTATTTTTAAAGTGAAGCTTAAAGTCCACTGCTTCTAGAATGATGGGGGAATTTCCAGTTTGCAATAATGTGGTATGAGCTTCATCAGTAATCATACCTGAGTTTTTCGCCCTCGCCATGCAAGAAATTAAGACCGTTTTTGAATCTTTGAATTTCGTATTTTTTTCTAAGGGAGTGAACCAAACAACAGCAAATTCATTGGAAGTTGAAAAGCTGAATTGATTGAAATCCAATTGAATGTCTTTTGCAAAACCTGTAAATCCCTTTGAATATTCAGTATTCACATAAAAATATCCTTTATCAGCATAATTCCAAACCAATTGCCCATTATTCGCTTTTATTGTTTTGCTGTGCAAATCGAAATATTTGGATAGATCAGGCTTTTCCGTTTTTGTATATGTATGGTTAAAAGTGACTCCAACTTTACCAACTGCCAGTGCTTCATTTGTTACGATTCCACCGAATTCCTTTTTATCCTTATCCTGAAATTGAAGATCATGAAATCCCAATTTTCCAAACTCCAATGATTCAATGCATACATTTCTTTGCGAAATCCAGTCACCTTCTTTTATTTCGTTTTGATAAACCATTGAAGCCAGGGCAGGATAAAGCGCAATTTGACTTGGCGTGGTTACATTATAGACACCAGGGGTATGAATCATAGGGGTGAAATGCCAAAAATCAGAAGCAAAAGCAAAAGAAGCGTCCCAGCCTTGTAGTCCCATTCCATAAGCAGCTACAATTGGGCTGGCTTCTGCAATCCATTCGTTAGGCGGCAGACTCATCCATTCTGAAAACGAAAAAGGTCGGTCAGAAACCATTTGCATTCCTGTGCTTAATAGACCTAAACCCGGTTGGGTGAGCATAGACGAATTGTCGAACTTTCCGGGAATCATTTGATGCCCTGTACCACCACCATAATAATTATGCCGGTCTATTATTCCTGCCTGATAATCAGCATATAAGTTATAAAAATGTGAGATTCCGCTGCCAGCCTGCCAGCATGACCCAACAATCATCCCTTTGTATCCGCTTGCCCTAATCGCTTTAATAATTTTTTGATAATAAGAAGATTGTTCCTCATACAAAAATTTCAACATGTCCAAAAGAAACACGGGCATTTCTTTCCCATCACGATGTGCTTTCTGATATTCATAGTCAAAAATTCCTTGATTGGCTACAGGTGTTATATTATCAAGATCAAGATTCCACGTTTCTTTGCGCACTTCTTCTCCCCATTTGAGTGCTTCGAGACCCCAAAATTTGAGTAGAGCATCATGGTTTACATATTTCTTTTTAAGCCACTTACAAAACTTCGATGTGAATAGTTTTTTATAAGTAGGGCATAGAGAAACCATCTGATCTGTGGTGGCAAAAAATATATCATCTTCATTTTGAATTTCTATGAAAATTAAAGCGGGATCGTCTGCATATCGAATGCCTGTATATTTATTTTTATGATTAAGCATCGAAGTTAATAGTGAAGCATGAAGATCTTGCAAGTCTTCAGCAAAATTTACCAGTCCAATGGTCGAAAAGCTCAAATGATTTCCCAAATCAGCTTGTTCTATTTCATTGTAAGCCAAAAGCCTTGATTTATCGGCTTTTTTTATCTTATGACCATAAATGGGTGACCATCCACTATATATTCCGGCATTTTTCAATTTATAATGAAAGTAATCAAATTTTTCGAATAAAAGGGGTGATAGCGCAGTGGACGAAGCCCCATTCAATGCATGTTGAGTAAATTTATGAAAGCGTACTGCGTTAATGCAATATTTGGACAAAAAATCCACCCATTGATCTATGGTATCTTTTCCAAAATAAGGTCTTTCGCTGCAAATATTAACGCCCCAAAATTTCACTTTTTTCCCATCTTCAAACTGAATGTTTTCGCCTTTCATTTGAACGAATCCATGGATTCCAGCCGGTTTATCCAAACGATTGCCGAAATTTACAATTTCTTCCTGATTTGTTACAACAGGCAAAAATTCAAACCACGAGGACTGTCCTCTTATTGATATTGATAGAAGCATCAAGCTGATAAGAAATGTCTGAAATTTAGCCCTTAAACCTAGTTGCTTCCTCATATTTTTTGTCCAAATATTTGATAAAATTCAATGCGATAATAAATGAATGGCATTTTTTACAAAGCAATGCAAAGAAAATTAAAAGATTTAGATAAGTTTTAAATTTATAAACTTTTTTGTGAAAATCAAAAATAATTGCCAAATTATGATGTAATAGTAAAGACTTTTTAAGTAGTCCTTTGAGATTATTTAATACTATGATTATGGTCTAAGTGAAAAAAATTAAATAATATGGATCAAATGGTTTTACAAACACCTAATTATAAGGAAATAGCAAAATTATTCATTGTTCATTATTCATTACTAAGAAGTCAAATTGATCAGAATAATTCAGAATAATTTTTTGTTTTTTTGAAAAAAAAATTAGATTTGTGAACCGGCAGAAACTATCTAAAATCTTAACACATGAAAAAATTATTCTATTTCTCAATTTTTGCTTTGTTCTTTAGCATCTACGGATGTGAAAAAGATTCTGATGGCGATTTGAATTTATCGCCCGATGCATCAGAATTCCTTGATTTAGTAAATAAACTCAGGGCTTCTGGCTGCCAATGTGGTTCAATCCAAATGCCTGCTGTACCAGCTTTAACTTGGAACGACACCCTTTACCGAGCAGCCCAGAAACATTCCGATGATATGGTGGAAAATAATTATTTTAGTCATACCGGAAAAGATGGCTCTAATTCCGGAATCAGAATAAAGAGAGAAGGTTACAAATGGTCATATTATTGCGAAAACATCGCTAATGGATATAGTTCTAATGCAAATGCATTTGAAGGTTGGAAGGGCAGCGAGGGCCATTGCAAAAACATGATGAGTGCGAACGTCAAAGAATTTGGCGTAGGAAAGAGGGATTCCAAATTCACCATGGTTCTGGCAAAACATTAGATTTATTCGGAATACTGCGTGTTAATCAATTTAAATCGAAGTCTTAGGAATTCACTTTCATAAGACCAGGTTGTGATTTGGAACTGCCCGATTTGCGAAGTATTACTTACATGCGGACCAATACAGGGACATGAATCATATTCACCTATTTGAACTATGCGTACCTGATTTGTTACATGCTCCGGAAGTTTGCTAATGTTGAACCGCAAAGAGGCTTCTTCAAAAGGAATAAATACTTCACTTATAGCAATATTGGAATAAATAATCTCATTTACTTTATTCTCAATTAATTTGATTTCATCTTCCTGAATAATTCTTGTGAGCTTGTAATCACATTTTGATTTCTTTTTTTCAATATGAGCATTCACAGATCTTCCGCATCCAAACATTCTATCCATCGTTTGATTTAGAATGTGTTCTGCGGTATGCATAGGCGGATAATAATCTTTTTGACTCGACATAATTTTTTATCGTTTTTACATTTCAAAAACAAAAATAAAACAAAAATAAAACAAATTCAATCACATTCAGTTTATCAACAAGTATTTTATTAAGTGCTTATGTAATTCTTGACTTATTCTTTCTTTATTGTCAAGAAAAAAGAACAAAATAGATTGATTATTAACTTATTATGAATTTTGTTAAAACCTTCAATTGAATATTTTTGTCAGTCAAAACCAATAAATTTTCATGTTTCACTATTTTTCTGAGCTTCTTTGCAATGTTTTGGAAAAAGATTTTCAATTTTACAGAATAAATTTTTACACAAAAGACTAAAATGAAAAAGATCATGGTTTTTGGAGCGGGAAAAATAGGTCGCTCATTTATTGGACAATTATTTGGGGTTTCTGACTATGAAGTTATTTTTGTTGATATATACAAAGAACTCATCGATGAACTGAACAAGCGAAAAAGTTATAAAGTGATCATTAAATCCGAAATTGAACAAGAAATTCTGGTGCAAAATGTTCGGGGTATTCATCTGGGCGATGTTCAAGAAATTATCGAAGAGCTTGTTTCTGTTGACATTGCAGCGGTTTCGGTTGGCCAACAAGGATTTGAAGTGCTGTTTCCTATTTTAGCTCAGGGAATTGAACGCAGATGGCTGGAAAATAAGTCTTTTCCTTTGGATTTAATTCTTGCTGAAAATCTGCGAAATGCATCTGAGTTTTTTGAGGAGAATTTGCGAAAACTTTTACCTGAAAATTTTCCAATCAAAACTTTTGTAGGATTTGTTGAAACAAGCATCGGAAAAATGGTTCCCATCATGCGAAAAGAAGATTTGGAAAAAGACATACTTCAGGTTTTTGCGGAACCCTATAACACATTGATCCTCGATAAAAAGGGTTTCAGGAATCCGATTCCTGATGTGAGAGGACTTGCACCTAAAGACAACATGAAAGCTTGGGTGGACAGAAAATCGTTCATTCATAATTTGGGACATGCGGCAGTTTCCTATTTGGGATATTTAGATAATCCAGCTTATGAATTTTTATATGAAGCATTAGCCAAAAATGAATTGAGAAACGAAGTTAGAGAAACCATGCTTGAAGCGGCGGATATTTTAATGGCCGAATATCCTGATGAATTTACAATCATAGATTTAACAAACCATATTGATGATCTTCTGTTTCGATTCTCAAACAAATATTTGGGGGATACCATTTTTAGAGTAGGCTGTGATTTATACAGAAAGCTTTCTCTTCATGATCGTTTGGCTGGCGCTATCGTTGTTGCCAGAAAACATGGCAAAGACTATAAGCTCATTATCAAATCATTGGTGAGTGGTTTTTATTTCAGGGCAATGGGATCCGATGGTAAACCCTTCGAAAAAGATAAAGCTTTTGTAAAAGACTTTGAAAAAGGGATTGAATATTTGATGGTTAATGTTTGTGGATTTAATCCAATTATGGATAATGATCTCATTAATGAGGCTTACTCTATATCCAAAGAAGTTGAAAACCGCTATGATTTGAATAGGAAAATAATTTAATTTTAAGCTAATTCTAATAATTCTCAATAATTATTTCTAAAAAACTTGACTTATATTTGAATATTTTGTATATTGCATCTTGTTTAAATAAAAAAACCCGATTTTACCAAAATGGAAATTATAAAACCCAAAAGCCATGGAACAACACAAGAATAAAATTCTTATACCTGTCGATTTCACTGAAATTGCAGATGTTGCTATTGAAAATGGAATTGCAATAGCCAAAGGAATTGATGCCGAAATTTATCTACTACATGTAATACAAAAAAATATCGTATTCATAGGAAGAACCAATAAGTATGATAATGAACTCATTGCTGCCGGAACGATCAATAAACTTCATGAAATTGCCGATAATATAGAATCAGTTCATAAATTGAAAGTTGACATTATTGCCATTCCCGGCAATATCTATGACACCATCAATGCGGTAGCAAGTGAAATTGGAGCCAATTTCGTTGTCATGGGAACTCATGGAATGAAAGGTCTTCAATTTATAAAAGGTAGCAACGTATTGAGAATTGTTTATCATTCGCCTGTGCCTTATATTCTTACACAAAAGAAAAATTTTGCACCAGAGAATTATTCCAATGTCGTTTTCCCTGTTGACGCGCATCAAGAATCTGCTCAAAAAACGGATTGGGCCATATATCTTGCAAAAAAATTCAATTCGAAAATCAATGTTCTGGCTATTACCGAATCCGATGGTTTCTTAGCCAAACGAATCAATCATAATTTGTATTATATCAAGAATAAGTTTAATCAGAATAACGTAAATTATACGATTGAAACTTCAACCAAAGATGGATCTGAATTTGCGGAAGAAACGAACCGTTATGCCGATGCAATTAAAGCAAACATGATCATGATAACACTTTATCCTCAAAAAGGTGCTGGTGAATTTTTCTTAACTCCTGCACAGCAAAAAATCATCATGAATCCAGGTGAAATTCCTGTTTTGTGCATTAACCCTGGGGCTTTGGTTATGTTGCAAAGCTTAGGTTAAACATGAATAGATAATAAAATAAAAAAGCTGTTGACTAAAGTATCCTTTTTTTGGATAAGCGTCAACAGCTTTTTTATTTACTCCTAGTCTCCATCGGCATGTTATGCTTTTTGAAGAAATTGCCTGTTACAATTCAAATAGAACTCGGGCATTAGTCATGACAGCCAGCTACTTTGTTCGAAATTTTTGCACAACATTGAGCTGTCTTCTTTTTGTTTTCTGAAACTTTTTTCTTGCCTTCTTTTTTTACTAAACTTTTCATTTTCTATAGATTATGTAATTATTAAACAAAACTTATATAGATATTGTCAACCATTGCAACAACTACATTTTTGAATGGGTTTTACCCCTGCAATTGTCCAACTGCAAACTTCAATCATTCCCTTTTTATAGGCTTGGCTTTCTTCTAAAATTTCTATTTTTTTAAATCCTGCATTCTGAATCTGACTTAAATAAGTTTCTCTTGTAACAGCACCTGCCCAACATTCTGCAATGAATTCTGAATTATTTCTATATTCCTCAGGTACTTCTTGCAAGGTATATATATCGCTGATTACAAACCTGCCACCCATTTTTAACAGTCTGTATATTTCATTCCAAACCCATTGCTTGTTTTCGGAATGATTTAATGAACAATTAGAAATGAGCAAATCTGCAATACCCGAAGGTAGAGAAATTTTTTCGAATTCATTGTGTAAAAATTCAATATTTTTGAGCATCAATTTTTGCGCTAATGCCTTACTTTTTTCAATCATTCCTTCCGAAATATCAATACCATAAACAAAACCCTCGGATCCCACCATATTGGCCAGTCTTAATGCATCGCTTCCCTTTCCGCTGCCCAAATCAATGCAAACCTCTCCGTTTTTCACTTCCGAAAAATTGATTGCGCCACCGCAAGACAAACAGCATTCTTGATCCGATAGTTCAGTATATCTTTTATTTACAGCTTCTATAATCATGAGCAAATTCTATATATATAAACATGTGTATTTTTGAATACAAAAGTAAACGAAAATAAATGAAAAAACAATAGATTTTGAAAAAATCTGAATAGATTTTCAAATTCCCAAAAAAAAAGGTAACAAAATATTATTGAAAGATTTTTTTGTTTTACAAAATAGAAGATTAATTTTGCCCGCCATACTGATACTATTTTTTGAAGTTCATATTTGTATGAAGACTATTTCCCAAAAATTAAATTTTAAGTACATCTTGAAAAAGATTTCAAACTGCATTAAATTAGAAATAAATCAAATAGCAATAATATCAATTCATAGTTATGGCAAAAAAATATGTCTATTACTTTGGCAATAAAAAAGCCGAAGGCGAAGCGTCAATGAAAAACCTGTTAGGAGGTAAAGGTGCAAACCTTGCCGAAATGGTTAATTTGGGTTTACCCGTTCCTTCTGGTTTAACCGTTACAACTGAGTGTTGTACAGATTATTATGCTAACAACTGTGCTTTACCATCAAACCTGATGGCTGATGTATGGGAAGGCATGAAAAAAGTTGAAAACGACATGGGTATGAAATACGGCGATGCAACAAATCCGCTGTTAATGTCATGCCGCTCAGGTGCACGTAGTTCAATGCCAGGTATGATGGATACCGTATTAAACGTTGGTCTTTGTACAGAAACCATTCCCGGCTTAATTAAAAAAACCAACAATCCCCGTTTCGTATGGGATAGCTACCGTCGTTTGATCATGATGTATGCCGACGTAGTTATGGAAAAAGCTGAAGGCTTAGAACCTGCTGAGGGTAAAGGCATTCGCAAGATTCTTGACGAAATGTTGGATGAATATAAAAAATCTAAAGGTGTAAAAGAAGATACCCAATTATCTGCCGAAGATTTACAAAAATTAGCTGAAAATTTCAAAGTAAGAGTACAAGCTGCTTTGGGAACAGCATTCCCTGATGATGCAAAAGCTCAATTAGAAGGTGGTATCAAAGCCGTTTTCAAAAGCTGGAATGGTAAAAAAGCTGTTTCTTATCGTAAAATAGAAGGTATTCCTGATGAATGGGGAACCGCTGTTAATGTTCAGGCAATGGTATTTGGTAACATGGGCGAAAGTTCTGCTACCGGTGTTGCTTTTACCCGTAACCCTGCAACAGGCGAAAATATTTTCTATGGCGAATGGTTGGTTAATGCACAAGGTGAAGACGTTGTTGCTGGTATTCGTACCCCAAGCCCACTCAACGATGACACAAAAAATGCACAAAACGAGCATTTGAAAAGTATGCAGGAGGCTATGCCTACTACATATAAAGAACTTTACGATATTCGCGAAATTCTTGATAATCACTATAAAGATATGCTCGACATTGAGTTTACAATTCAGGAATCTAAATTGTATATGCTTCAATGCCGCGTAGGTAAACGTACGGGTACTGCTGCTGTTAACATCGCTATGGATTACCTGAAAGAAGGTAAAATTGACGAAAAAACAGCCGTAATGCGCGTTGAACCTAATCAATTAGACGAATTGCTTCACCCAATTTGCGATCCCAAAGAAGAGAAAAAACATGAAGTTTTGGTAAAAGGTTTACCTGCCGGTCCTGGTGCTGCTGTAGGTCAATTGGTATTTACTGCTGAAGCTGCTGTTGCTGCTGTTCGTAAAGATCCTAAAGCTCAAGTTATTTTGCTTCGCGAAGAAACCAACCCAGAAGATGTTGAAGGTATGTCTGCTGCAGTTGGTATTTTGACCGCTCGCGGTGGTATGACTTCGCATGCTGCTCTTGTTGCACGTGGTTGGGGGAAATGCTGTATAGTAGGTGCTGGAAAACTACACGTAGATGCAGAAGCAAAACAAGCCAAAGTTGAAGGTTCAAATGTAATTTTGAAAGAAGGTGATTTTGTAACTTTAAATGGAACCAAAGGTCACGTTTATGCTGTTGCAATGCCATTGATGGATTCTTCTGAAAATCCTCGTTTTGTTGAATACATGGCAATCGTTGATAAATTCCGCACCATGGGTGTTCGCACCAATGCTGAAACACCTGCTGATGCAAAAATAGCTCGCGATTTTGGAGCAGAAGGTATTGGATTATTCCGCACCGAACACATGTTCTATGGTAAAGGATCAGAAGAACCCTTGTTCTTATTGCGTAAAATGATTTTAAGCAATACTGTAGCCGAAAGAATAAACGCTCTTAATGAATTATCTTCATTTGTTAAGAAAGACATCAAAGCTACTTTGTTGACGATGGATACATTTCCGGTTACTTTCCGTTTATTAGATCCACCTTTACATGAGTTTGTACCTCAAAGTGCTGAAAAACAAGCTGAATTAGCAAAAGCACTGGGAATTACAGTTGAAGCTATTGCAAAACGTGGCGAAGCTCTTCACGAAAGCAATCCTATGATGGGGCATCGTGGTGTTCGTTTGGGAGTTACCTATCCTGAAATTACCGAAATGCAAATTCGTGCTATTTTCGAAGCTTCTGCTGAATTGATTAAAGAAGGTAAACAACCTCACCCTGAATTAATGGTTCCTGTAACTTGCGATGTTTCTGAATTAGAAGTTACAAAAGTTATTTTTGATAGAGTAAATGCTGAGGTTTCTAAAAAATTCGGTGTTGCTTCTATTGAATGTAAATATGGAACTATGATTGAAATACCACGCGCTTGCTTATTAGCAGATCGTATGGCTAAAATAGCTGAATTCTTCTCATTTGGAACCAATGACTTAACTCAAATGACTTTTGGTTTCAGCCGCGATGATATTGGTGGTTTCATGAACGACTATTTAGACAAAAAAATGTTAGCTGCCGATCCATTCCAAACCATTGATCAGGATGGTGTTGGTCAGTTAATTGAAATGGCTGTAAGTAAAGGTCGTGCAACTCGCCAAGGTTTAAAAGTTGGTATCTGCGGTGAACAAGGTGGTGAGCCTGCTTCAGTTGAATTCTGCTTCAAAGCTGGTTTAACTTATGTTTCTTGCTCTCCATTCCGTGTACCTATTGCTCGTTTGGCTGCTGCACAAGCAAAAATAAAATTAGGATAATCCTGATTTTCATATTTATTTTGAAGAGGCTGTCTGCAAGGGCAGCCTTTTTTATTTTTAGGAGGTTTGAAATTCTTTAATTAACATCTAAAATAAGACGGGTCAAAAACCATAGAAATTTGATAACACAATGATAATAAAAAATTTGTATAATCTTCGTTGCATCATTACTGCTTTTGCTGTTTTATTTACTTCAATAAATAGAACTCCCCTCCTCTAAGAACCCCCGTAGTCTGGCGGTTCTTAGGGGGGTATAAGTTGATCCACCCTTGAGCGATTTCTTTTTTTCTGCATTCTTGCGTAGAAACAGAGTGGAGAGGTTTTGCAGGTGAAACAAAAAAGTTTCTCGACTTTTTTCACAACAGAAAAAGTTGTATATTTGCAATATTAATCATAAATAACAGAAAATGACTGATATTAAGGAAATAAAAGCAAAATATATAAATCCATATACAGACTTCGGATTTAAACGACTTTTTGGTGTAGAAGCAAACAAAGATTTGTTGATTGATTTTTTAAATCAATTACTTCCGGCTAAACACCAAATTAAAAATTTGATGTTTAAAAATGTCGAAAACACACCAGATTTACCTGAAGAACGAAAAGCAATTTTCGACATTCATTGCGAAAGTGTTACCGGAGAACGTTTTATTGTAGAAATGCAAAAAGCTAAAATTAAATACTTTAAGGACAGAGCAATTTTTTATATTACTTTTCCTGTAAGAGAACAGGCTGATAAAGGAGATTGGAACTTTAAAATAAATCCCATTTATTATATTGCACTACTTGATTTTGAATATGAAAAGCGAGATGAAGAGAAAAAAATATTTCCTAAATTTCGCCGGGATATTATGTTATTAGACATTGAAGACTACGAAATATTTTTTGATAAACTTAGATTTACTTTTTTACAAATGCCAGCATTTGGTAAAAAAGAAGATGAGTTAACAAACCATTATGATAAATGGTGTTTTTTCTTGCAGAATTTAGAGAACTTTGATAGTATTCCAGATATACTAAACGAAGAAATATTTGAAAAGGCTTTTAAAACAGCCGAAATTGCTAATTTATCCAAAGACGAATACAAAAAATACCTTGATAGTTTAGACGCTTATCGAGAAATAAAGGGTGTTACTGAAACTGCAAAGGAAGAAGGTCGTAATGAGAAAGCAATTGAAATGGCAAAAAAAATGATTTTAGAACAAATGCCTTCAGATTTGATTATTCGTATTACCGAATTACCTTCTGAGATAATAGACAAACTAATTAACGAAATGAAAATAAATCCCTAATCGAGCAAGCCACCCAATCTGATTCTAAGGCTGGGAGAGGTTCTCACAGAATCATCAAACTTATCCTTATTCATATGAGAACGGACACCAATTTTTAATTCAATTTTCAACTAAATTGATTACATTTTAAATTAGTTATCAAAGATGTTATGTACTAAGAATAAAGAAGTGTACCTGCTGATTTTCATTAGATTCATTGGTACTCACAATGATTATGATAAGATTGATGCAAATACTATTTAATTAATTAAGTTATGGAAATAATGATGATTAAAACAGAAAATGATTATAGGAAAGCATTAAAAAGACTTGAATTGGTATTTGATGCTCCTATAGGCTCTGTGGATAGTGACGAAGCTGATATATTAGGATTAATGATTGATGAGTATGAAAAGAAACATTATCCAATAGATGCCCCCGACCCTATTGAAGCGATTAAGATAAGAATGGAGGATTTACAGCTAAAACAGGTTGATTTGGTTAATGAAATTGGCGGTAAAAGCCGTGTTTCAGAAGTACTAAATCGTAAACGTAAGTTGACAGTTGAAATGATAAGAAATCTTACCTCAAAACTCAGTCTTTCTGCTGATTTACTGATTAAGGATTATCAATTAGCTAGATAAAACAACAGATTATGCCAGCAAATCGAGTATAAAATTAAATAAAATGCAAAGGACTGATAATAAAATAGAAATACACGAAAAGTTTGTAAATCTTGATTTAAAAAATACACTAAACAATGAAACCGATAATGTTGTAATGATTGTAAAAATTACATCATCCTTAATCGATAGCATAACAAAAGATAAAATTTACAGAATTTTTAACGATGTTGAAAATGACGAAAGGTATATAATTGATGAGCTTAATAGGAAAGTTCTGTTTGATAGAACCATTTTTAAATATGAAATCTTTTAAATACAGGTTGCAGCAATTCTTTAAGAACTTCTTATTATACCTTAAATTCGTAAGCGCGTCACGGTTATGTTTGAAACACAGATATATATTATCAATTCACTCTACCTTTTTGGGTGAATCATGTCGCGCTTTCTTCAATGTTTAAGGTTATATTCAAATCCCAATAATTATTAAAATTGAAACCATGAAAAAAAAACTTAGTTTTATTCTGATCATTAGCTTACTATTCTTTGCTTCTTGTTTCCATAAAGATGTTAAAACAGGTAATGCTGATGATATAAAAAAAGCCGTAATTTTCAAACAGGGGAATAAAAGCTATATGGCTGTTTTCGAAACTGTTTTTCAAGCCACATCCAAAAGTTCTGGCGGTGGATTTACCCAAATTTCTGGTTATAACGATTGTCGTATTTCTGTTTATGACCTTTCGGCTGGCTCTATGATGGCACGTGAAAAAACAGGCACTTTAACCGAAGATGAAGCCAATGAATTTTTAGGTTATACTCCAGATCATTTATGGTTTTATTCTGTTGAAAAAGAAGTGGGTTTCCATTCTCTCGATCCACTTACATTAAAAACCAAAACAACCAAGGAAAAACTCTTTGAAAAAAATGCACCTTTGCTTAAAACTCTTGCCAATCCCAAATGGTATGAAATTAGCCGATATTTTCTTGTCGATCCTATTCACAACAGACTTCAATTTACAGATAATCAGGGATATACTTATATGATAAACCCATCTGATTTTGTTGCTTCAAAATTACCCGACAGCCTAAAATCTGCTAACTATTCTTCCAATGATTGTTTCACAACTTCTATTCAGGCAAGTAGACAATTATATTTTAATTTGATCACGGATTTTCACGGTAAAAAAATACGCGCAAATTTAGGAATAAGTTGCACCTTCAAATTGCAATTTTTTCCCATTTAGAAACGAATAATTGATTTCCGATTTTTTTTTCATAGTTTCCAAAA
>Ga0316608_1000029_pt1:0-77500 | contig 78714 bp, 64 predicted proteins | sample MIS2016152B_MG_FD_207673 | JGI IMG/M metagenome (GOLD analysis project Ga0316608, IMG submission 207673) | Microbial mat bacterial communities from Middle Island sinkhole, Lake Huron, Michigan, United States - MIS.2016.152B | ecosystem: Environmental > Aquatic > Freshwater > Lake >... | reverse complement strand
GTAGCTTTGAACATAAGTTACAGGATAATAATAAAAATTGATTTATACAGAAATGCATTTTATAAAGAATAAACCGCTGATTAGCAAGATCCCCCTCTTGGGAGGGGGTTGGGGGTGGGTCTTTGACAATCAATAGTTTTCTATTCCGAATTTTTCTGTTTTATTGACAAAGAAAAATAAATAAGCCAAATTCATTCATTCGGATTTTTCTGTTGCCAATTCCTTTGCAATATATTCACATTGTGTGAAATAATATCATTTCCATCATCACAGACTTCTAAAAACTTCATACTTACTTAACAAAAAAATGGAAAGAATAAACTTAAGTTCAACTATCTTAGCTATTTTTGCGGCTTCGAAAAAAAATCATTCATAATATGCAAAAAATTAGAAATATTGCCATCATAGCGCATGTGGATCATGGCAAGACCACCATGGTCGATAAAATGTTGTATTTCTGCAACTTTTTCAAAGAGCATGAAAGTCCAGGTGAACTCGTCATGGATAGCAACGATTTAGAAAGAGAGCGCGGAATTACAATTTTGGCAAAAAATGTTTCAGTCATTTACAAAGGTGTAAAGATTAATATCATAGATACACCCGGGCACGCAGACTTTGGCGGCGAAGTAGAGAGGGTGCTCAATATGGCCGACGGCGTTTTGCTTTTAGTCGATGCCTTTGAAGGCCCTATGCCTCAAACACGATTTGTACTACAAAAAGCTTTAAGTTTAGGTCTTAATCCCATTGTCGTTATCAATAAAGTTGATAAACCGAACTGCCGACCTGACATAGTGCAGGAGCAAGTCTTTGAACTTATGTTTAGTCTTGGAGGAAATGACAATCAATTGAATTTCCCTACCATTTATGGTTCAGCAAAACAAGGTTGGATGTCAAACGATTGGAAGGAACCCAAACAGGATATTAGTGATCTGTTGGAATGTATCATGAACTATGTTCCAGAACCTGAAAAACTTGAAGGTACACCACAATTGCTTATCACTTCCTTGGATTACTCATCTTATGTGGGGCGCATTGCCATTGGTAAATTACACAGAGGAACGCTCAAACAAGGTCAACAAATTTCTTTGGTCAAATCGGATAGTTCTGTTATTAGAAACAAAATCAAGGAATTGATGGTTTTTGATGGTCTTGCACACCGCAAGGTTGAACAGGTAGAATGCGGAGAAATCTGCGCCATTGTAGGTATTGATGGTTTTGATATAGGCGACACCATTGCGGATTATGAAAATCCAGAACCTCTTGAACCTATCGCTGTTGATGAACCTACAATGAGTATGTTATTTACCATCAACGATTCTCCATTTTTCGGCAAAGAAGGAAAATTCGTCACATCCCGACACCTAAAAGATCGCTTGGATAAGGAATTGGAAAAGAATCTTGCATTGCGGTTAGAAAATACGGATGCCGCCGATAAATTTATTGTTTTTGGTCGTGGTGTATTGCACTTGTCTATCTTGATAGAAACAATGCGCAGAGAAGGTTATGAATTACAGGTTGGGCAACCCCAGGTTATCATTAAAAAAGTGGATGGTGAGGATCATGAACCGATTGAAGTTCTATCCATAGATATTCCAGAAGAATATGCTGGTAAGGCCATAGAAATGGCAACAAGGCGTAAAGGTGAATTGCTCACCATGGAGCGCAAAGGAGAAAGATCGCTGCTTGAATTCAATATACCTTCGCGAGGAATCATTGGTTTAAGAAGTAATTTATTGACAGCATCGGCGGGGGAAGCCGTTATTACCCATCGTTTTTTGAAATTTGACACTTACAAAGGCGACATTGAGAAGCGAGTAAACGGATCGCTCATTGCAATGGAAACCGGACAAGCCATAGCCTATTCCCTTGATAAATTGCAAGATCGTGGAAAGTTTTTCATTGAGCCTGGCTCTGAAATTTATGAAGGGCAAGTTGTTGGCGAAAATTCTCGTACAGGCGATATTGTTGTGAATTTGACAAAAACAAAGAAACTAACAAACATGCGTGCATCGGGTACCGATGAGAAAATGAAAATTTCACCGGCTATTCGATTTTCATTAGAAGAAGCCTTAGAGTATATTCAGTTTGATGAGTATGTAGAAGTAACGCCAAAATCGATTCGTATTCGCAAGATTTATTTGAATGAAACGGATAGAAAGAGATTCACAAATAAATTGGGATAGAAACATTCATAAACTAAAATTAAAAAGGTTACCTGTTGGGGTAACCTTTTTTGTTTTATGGAGATATAAGTAAGCGTCCAAAATTAATTGCATAGCATTACAAAATGATAGGTTGTGCAGAAACCCTCAAGGTTTTTAAAACCTTGAGGGTTTTGTTAAACAATTAATTCAATAATATACAATCAAATTTGTACTATTACTTATTAAATAAAAAAGGCTGCTCAAATGAGCAGCCTAAAATATATTGAAAGAATCAAATTACTTTTTAACAATTTTTTGAGAATAAGCATTGCCTTTCAAATCGGTTATTTTCAACATATACATTCCATTAGATAAAGAGGAAACGTTGATTTCATCACCAATCATTTTGCCAGAAAGCATTTCTTGACCAACGATATTGCTGATAACATAACTGTTAGCTTTTGAAGCATTCTTTACTTTTAAAACATCTTTTGAAGGATTAGGATAAGCTGAAAACTCATTCGATGTTTTGTTGATGCTTTGTTTGCCTAACATATAAGTATCAAATGTCAAATATCCAGCATAATAAGTAGAGATATAAACATCATTTATTGAAGAGTTAAAATTGTAGTAAGAAACAGATCCATCACCGTCTGCATCTTGCACACGAATATCAAATGAAATCTGTGTACCATTTTCGATGTTCGCACCATCCATTTGAAGAATGGTATCCATAGGCAATGTAATGATGTATTTGTATCCACCTGTGATATTGGTGGCTTTTGCGGTTGTTACACCAATAGATTCAGACCAGTTTGCGGCATAAGGAGAAGCAGACCAAGTTCCTGTTGCAAGATCCCAAGCAGGAACAAAATTTGGATAAGCTACACCCAAGCCAATTTCGTCATTATCTTCATCGACTACATAGCCAGCTAATTTGAAGGCACCTACATTATGCCATCTTCCATAAGCTAATTTATGACGATCAGCAATACTGGTTACTGCTGGATCTACTTCAGGAGCTGTTCCATCAAACATTTCCTCATATCTATCAGCATAAGAAGCGATAAAAACTTCCATTTGATCAGATGCAGGTAAAACACTTTCATCAGATACCAGAAGGCACAAGTAAAGATTAAAATCATCCCAATAAGCTTTAAAATCAGCACTAAAGTCTAAATCATCAGCTTTTTGTACGTGAGCAGTACTGGCATTGGTAACATATTGATCAATAGCAGTTGCTTCCAAATTCATATCATCTTCAAAATTGTAAAGGCCATTAAAACCTTCAAGATCATAGTCATAATCAACGGGCACACGATAAGCAGTAACATTATTTTTTGCGTAAGCGGTTACTGTATCAGCAGCGGGACCCCAATCACACATTTGTCCGAATGAAAATGCTGCCATAAACATTGCAGCAACAAGGATTGTAATTTTTTTCATAATAAAACAATTTTTTTGGTTAGACATATTACTTTGGCAAATATAGATTATATAAATCAAACAAACAAAAAAAAAATAAAAAAAATATTGGAGTTTGATATATATTCAGATTACTAATATTTTATGGAATTATTATTTTATTGGTATTAATTACAGTATTCTGTAAATTTATCATAAATTAATGCCAAATATCGATAATTAAACATGTTAGAAGCTTTTGATTGGAATGGCAATGATCATTATAGGAAAGTTATAATTATTTGATATACCTTATTTAAATCTTTTTAATTTTCATAAAATGTGCTATGATATTTGATATTCGCATAACTTTGTCATTAAAAAAATAAGTAATTAAAAATAAATGTTAATTTTTCTGAATACAAAAAATAAAAATACTGCTTAATGCATATAAAGACAAAATGACGAATGTATATATTGTTAAGGTGAGAATAATTTGAGGAAGATATAGAGTTAATAAAATTTTGACAATATTTAACGAATATTTTGTATTATTAATTTTTTATTAAATTTGCTCATCAAAATAATATTTAAAACATAAGCCAAATTGTTGGAATTTTGTTTATTAAGTGATTGAAAACTACAAATCTTAATCAAAAATTAGTGCTATGCAAAAACAGACGCGATTTTATTGGAAGACATCTTTTGATGATTGTATTCCCCAGTCTCTAATTAGTTTAAAGAGTTGGTTCATAATGCTTTCACTCATCTTTGTTGCTTCTTTGGGTTATTCGCAATTCAAAGTTAGTGGCGTTGTGACAGGAGCAGGAGATAATCAACCTATACCCGGTGTAAGTATTGCCGTGAAAGGAACCAACGTAGGTAATGTTACTGACGTGGACGGTAAATACGCTTTAGATGCGCCCGACCCCAATGTGACTCTGGTCTTTTCATTTATCGGTTTCACAACGCAGGAAGTGGCACTCGCAGGTCAAAAAAACTTGGATGTCGTTTTACAATTATCTGATGTGGTAATCGGCGATGTGGTAATCATTGGATATGGTTCTGTAAAAAAGGACGATCTGACGGGTTCTGTTTCGGTGGTTGGTTCTGAAGAATTGACCAAATCAAGCGCAGCAACCTTAGACAGAGCCCTTCAAGGACGTACATCAGGTGTTACAATTATGCAGACCTCTGGAAAGCCTGGTAGTGGAAATACCGTAAAAATTAGAGGAGTAGGTTCTATCAATATGGAGTCAGAACCTTTGTATGTTATTGATGGTGTGGTTACAGGCGGCATGAATGCCGTAAATCCATCAGATATTGAAAGTATTCAAATTCTTAAAGATGCATCAGCTACTGCTATATATGGCGCAAGAGGTGCGAATGGGGTTGTTCTTATTACAACCAAAAGAGGAAAAGCTGACAAGCTTGAAGTAAGCTTCTCTTCATATTGGTCCAGAACAAGCACTCCAAAATTGATAGAGGTCATGAATGCAGATCAATATGCCTCTGTTATGCGCGAATCTTATGATAATTATTATACACAGGAAAAAACTAAAAGAGATACAACTGTTGTTAAAATTTATCAGGACTACTACAGGGATTCTGTGGCAGGTGTTTTAAATGGTGGCGAACTCATCAATACGGACTGGCAAAAACTTATCACACGCCCGGGTTTTGGTCAAAACTACAATTTATCTTTAAGCGGTGGAACTCAAAAGGCATCCTTTTCCGTTTCCGGTAACTGGTATTCTGAATCCGGCGTTTTGAAATCCACAGGATTCAACAGAACAACTTTTCGTGCCAATAGTGATTTTACTCCTGTAAAATGGCTAAAGATTGGAGAAACTTTTATTTATAGTCGTACCAACGAGGATAATCAACAGGGTTATAATGGTAACCCTTGGCAGATAGCAACAGTAGCTTCGCCTTTGATGATGCCCTACGATCCCGATAATTTGGGAGGATATGGCTCCATGGAGGTATGGAAAACCGGTAAAAATGAAAGAACCAATCCCTTGGCTGAATTGGAATTGAATGATCCTTCAGCCAGAGGAACTCGCTTTTTGGCTAATTTATTTACTGAAATCGAATTCATCAAAGGATTGAGATATAAACTCAATTTTGGAACAGATTTTTCTATGGGCCACAACAGAACATGGAGGCCGCAATATGAATTGGCAGGAATTCGTGACAATTTTTCACCCAGTCTTTATGAAAGTCATTCAGAGTTTAGAATGTTTTTGGTTGAAAATCTACTTAGCTATACCAATAGCTTTGCCGGCCATAGCTTTACCGCTCTTGTAGGTCACACAACCCAACAGGAACTGGCAACAGGATTCTCGGCAACCGGTGAAGGCTTTGATGACCCAAACCTTAACGTTATGTCACAAGCGCAAAGAAGAACGAATGTCAGTGGATATGATACCAGACATAATATTGAATCATTTTTGGGAAGAGTGCTCTATGATTACAAAGGCCGTTATTTAGTCACAGCAAGTGTAAGACAAGATGGTTCGTCTCGTTTTTCTCCGGGACAGAAAACAGGATTATTCCCATCATTCTCCTTGGGATGGAAAATGAATGAAGATTTGTTCAAAAGTGTTAAGCAAATCAATATGATGAAATTAAGGTTCGGATGGGGTAAAACCGGTAATGAGAACATCGGCAATTATCTCTACGAAGATTTGTTGGATGCACCAAACAGACAACACTATATTTTTGGCACGCCGCAAACCTTATATTATGGTGCAAGCGTTTGTAATTCTGCAGCAGCTACAAGTATAAAATGGGAAGCTTCGTCTATGACAAATGCCGGTTTGGATTTAAATTTGTTTGATAACAGAATCCAGTTCATAGCCGAATATTTTGTCAAGAAACAAGATAGCATGCTGGTTCGACAACCTGTATCATTTGTTTTGGGGCGTAATGCAGATGGTGGACAACCTTGGGTTAATGCAGGACAGGTTAAAAACTCTGGGGTTGAGTTCAATTTAATTTACAAAAATAAATTGGGCGATTTTGAATATGCTGTAAATACCAATTTTAGCTATATAAAGAATAAAGTGGTTTATTTACCCAATGGTATTCCTATAACCAAAGGAATGACAAAAACAGAAGAGGGTGGTACTATTGGAGCATTTTACGGATTTGTGGCTGAAGGCGTTTTTCAAAACCAGGAAGAAATTGACAAACATGCTGACCAAACCGGCAATACTCAACCGGGCGATTTGAAGTTCAAGGATATTGACGGCGACAATGTTATCACCGATGGTGACAGAACAATTATTGGAAGTCCTATACCCAAATATATTTATGGATTTAATGTGGATTTAAACTACAAAAATTTCGATTTTACCATTTTTCTTCAAGGAATGGCTGGTTTCCAGTTGTATAATCAACAAAGAGGCGGCATCGAATTGGGGACAGATCAAAATGGTAAAGATGAAAATAAAACTTTGGCATTGTATGAGAATTATTGGAAACCTGACAGACCGAGTAGCGAATATACCCGATTATATCCTACCGACCCGAATCTCAATGCACGCACATCTTCTTGGTGGTGTGAGAATGGAAGTTTCCTACGTATCAAAGCTATACAGTTGGGTTACAGTCTGCCAGAAAAAGTTACAAAAATATTATCTGTAAACAGGGCAAGGTTTTATGGAAGCGCAAGCAATGTGTTTACTTTTACTAAGTACAAAGGATATGATCCGGAGGTTTCCAGTAGCGATGTTCTTGCATCAGGTATCGATGGTGGTAGCTATCCTTCGCCCCGTGTTATCATGTTTGGTGTACAAATTGATTTTTAATTATTATTATAAAAAAAATTGAATTATGAGAAAATATCTTGGTATATTCATTTTAGCAATCCTCTTGGCAGGCTGCTCAGATGATTTTTTAAATGTAGATAATATAAACAATTCCACCCTGCAGAATTATTATAGAAATGCGGATGAGTGTGAAAAAGCTGTTATTTCTGCCTATTCTCCCTTGGCTACTGCTTATGGCGGATCCAATATGCAATACATGCTTTATTCTTTCGAGAAATACACAAAGGTTGAAGTAAATCTTTACGAGGATTTTCTATTCAGCACCAATGATGGAAGAATCCGTGATTGTTACATGTATCTATTTCGGGGAGTATTCCGTTGTAATTTAGCTCTCGAAGTGATTCACAGAACCGAAGGAAAAACCGAAGTAATGTCAGACGGAGTGCAGGATTCATTGGCAGGAGAGGCTTTATTTTTAAGAGCTATGTATTATTTTTATTTAAAAACTTTATGGGGAAATGTACCTTTGGTGACCGCCATGCCTGTTGATCCTAAATTTAAATACAGCAATTCCGAAGATGATGAAATTTGGGATCAAATGGAGAAAGACTTATTAGGCTTTACTGACGATAAAATGGGTTTTACATACTCGGGAGCCATCAATACTCTCCCTGCAAAATGGGATGTCAAATTTGCCGGAAGAGCGACCAAAGGGGCAGCAATGGCATTGCTCGGTAAGATTTACCTCTATCGTCATAAATGGACTGAAGCAAAAACCTATTTTAAAAAGGTGATGGATTTGGGAGTTTATAGCCTAAGCCAACCTAAGGGAAATGATTCTACTGACTATGTTTATGCTCTTTTGGCAAATTCAAGCTATGTGGATCTGATTTCAAAGTCGGGCAATGCTTATAAGGCAGAAAACAATAGTGAATCGGTTTTCGAAATCCAATTCGATGATCAAGGTGATGATTTTCCATGGCTTCCGGGTTGGTTTAATAGTGCGTCTTTGAGTTCAATGTACTATGGTCCCTTCGGATATACCAATTTGGGCGTTAGAAAAACCTTTGTAGATTTGTTTACTGATCTCCCTGAGCATCCTGCCGGTCTGTTAAAAGATCCCAGACTTTCTGCAACTGTATTTAGTGAAGGCGATACATTGTACAAAGATGATAAATTAGTTAAATGGGATGTAAGTCTTGGCTTTGAAGAAAAATATGGTTTAAGAAAGGGTTTCTATCCGACAATTCCGCAAGAAAGAATCTATCATGATCCGACTAATTATAGACTTATAAAGTATTCTGATATTCTGTTGATGTATGCTGAAGCTTGCATGATGGAAGATGGAGATTGGAATGCTGCGCCTGCAGAGGCTGTCGAGGCTGTTAATCTCTTAATGAGAAGAGCTGGATTAACAGAATATTTTGTTCTTAAAAAAGATGACATCATAAAAGAAAGATCCAAAGAATTGGGTTGCGAAAATCACCGTTTTTTCGACTTGATGCGCTGGTATAAAGCACCAGAGGGGCAACAATGGGTGACGAAGCCTAGTGACATTTTGGGAAAAAATTTTAAGACTCTATTACCAATTCCACTTTATGAAATTGATGTTAATTTTCCAAATTTGGAACAAAACGCAGGTTATTAAAAAATGATTATTAAACTATTAAATACATAAAGTATGAAAAAATATTCAGTCTTAATTTTTGCAATAGCTGCAGTTTGGTCTTTACTCCTGAGCTCTTGCGGTAAAAATAATGAAATAGAAGATCCTTATCTGGAAGTGCAACTTCTGACCTCTGAGGATTCTATTTGGGTCGGGAAAAACTTAAGGTTTTCGATAGATTGCGATGCTGATTTTCTTTCCTATTATGACGGTACAGGTGTTCCTACAAACCCTGATCCTAGGCAAACTGCAATATATGGTATAGGCAAAGGCAAATCTTTGAATATAGAAAAAAAGGAAGTTACATGGTCTTATACCGACAGCTCAAAAAGAGAGGTTGTTTTTATAGCCCGAAATGTGGGCGATAATGGAGAAACCATTAAGGAAACGGTGAAAAGAATCAATTTGACTGTTTTAGATAAAAGGAGTTATCCTACATCTGTGAAGATCATGGACGAAGAATCGAAAGCTTCTACGGGACAACGATACTATTCTTATCCCGCAATCATCGATTATGCAAATCAAACCGTTATTTTCGAAGTACCGGAAGGAACGGTATTCAACAAGGTAAAAGTGAATATAGTAGTAGGCGATGGAAGCGTAATTGCCTCCCTGAATGGTGTAGCATTTAATACGTCAGAAGGTCCTTTTATGGATTTTACCAATCCCATTGATATTAAATTCACTGCCTACAATTCAGAACAGGTATTTCGGTTTTCCTTCGTAACAAAACCCGGAAGATCTGATAAGGAATTGCTTTCTTTGAAATTTACGGGAGCGTCCTCTCCAGTGGTTATCGATCGGGTTAATCATACCATAACATCGAGTTTCCCATTTGGGCTTTCCAAATCAGCAGTTGTAAAAGGAATTGTTAGTCCGGGAGCATTTTTGTATTCTGGGAAGAAGTTAGTGTTAACGAAGGCAATCGATCTTTCAAATGCTACATTTAGGGTAGAAGCAGAGGACTATTCATCTGAAACCTATACATGCACGGTTACCACGGATTCGCCTTTTACTTCTTTTTTCTTCGCTTCGTTAAATCCGGTGGTGTATGCCTCTGTTGATGATGCTTTGAAAACTGTAGAATTAAAAGTTCATCCAGAAACGGATGTTACCAAACTAATTCCCACTTTCAAAGGCGCTGAGTATTCTACCGTAACGAATACAAGCAACAATGACTCCATTGTGGTTTCTGGAAAAACAAAAATTAATTTTACAAATCCTGTTATATTTAAGGTAAAACCCAAAGTTGGGACAACTGTTAATTATACAGTAAGTGTAGCCAAATTGAGCAAATAAAATTTTTGTATCTAATCTAAGTTTTTAGGAGGAAGGCAAAGCGCCTCCCTCCTTTTTTTATTCAATTTTTTAATCATTGATTTGTATTTATAAATTTAAAATTCGAACTTTGAAAATCACTAAAATTAAAACCTATGAAAAAGTTCAACTTGATCTTATTATTTGTATTATTTTTTGCAGGCATGCTCAATGCTTCTAACGCCGATTTGTTTGAATACAACCCAGCATCTTTGAATGCAGAAATGCAAGAACTCAATGATCTTGAATCTTTTGTGTCAAACAACGCAGGGGTGACCTATACAGACATGCTTATGGGCGGTAACTCATTATTGGTCAATATTGAGAATCCTCTTTCACCTATAAGCAATATGTCTATTGCTGAAGGGCCTTTGGGTATTCCCTCTATTCTTTGGGGCTGTTGTCTGGGACTTATTGGTGTACTTATCGTTTATATTGTTAGCAATGAGGATAAACATGAATTAAAAATGTCTCTGGTGGGTTGTCTTATTGGTACTGCTGTATCGATCGTTTATTATTCCAGAGGGGGTTACTAATAGGAATTTGGGAATCCATTTTAGTATTTTTTGCAAATTGCTGAATGATAATTAGCTCTGCCATTTATGGCAGAGCTAATTATGGGTTCTTTGAATATCGGTTAGAATTATTTTGAATTAATATTTTCTATAGAATATGTTTCAAAATAATTATTCTTTCAGGGCGCTTATCATTAGCCCATGCATTTATGCATGGGAAACCTTTTGTGGTTAGAATTTTTTTGAAAAAATATTGTCATATACGACAATTCTGATTATGCATTGGCTGGATTATTTATTCCAGCTTGCCGGATTTGCCCTCCATTGCTGAAGAATTTCAATATCTGATGCTTGAATATAATCCAATTCCAAAGCAGTTTGGATCATGGTTTCATAATTGCTCAAAGTTATCAGTTTGCAGTTATATAAATCAAAAGATTTGTTTGCTACATCAAAATCGTAGGAAAAGATTGCAAGCAAAGCCACTACTTCGCAACCTTCATTTCTTAGTACCTCAACGGCTTTCAGACTACTTCCGCCTGTTGAAATCAAATCTTCGATTACAATTACTTTTTGTCCTGCTTTAACATGTCCCTCAATGAGATTTTCGAGGCCATGTCCTTTGGGCGATGATCGAACGTAGCAAAAGGGCTTGTTCATCTTGTCTGCTACAAAAGCGCCGTGTGCTATTGCTCCGGTAGCCACGCCTGCAATCACATCGAAGTCTCCCAGGCTTTTTTGAATGATTTCAACAAAACCATCGCGGATCTTGTTTCGGAGTTCGGGGAATGCAAGTGTTTTTCTATTATCGCAGTAAATAGGTGAATACCAGCCTGAAGCCCAGGTAAAAGGCTTGTTCGGTTGAAGTTTTACCGCATTGATTTTCAATAAGCCTTCGGCTACTGTTTTTGCTATTTGGGTTGTCATTTAATAATGAATAATGAAAAATGAATAATGAAAAATGAATAATGAAAAATGAATAATGAAAAATGAATAATGAAAAATGAAACTATTTATTATTCATATTTTTATAAAAATACGGTTATTATTTCATTTTTAGTAAATTATTAACTTTCAGTGTTTTAATCAGTATATCTACATTTTTATAAAATAACCTTTGTAAATGGTTATTTTAGTGAAGCTAAGGATAAAAATAGAATTCGAACTATACTATTTCAAATTTTCTGCTTAATATTACGAAGGATTTCAATGCATCAGGTTATTGTGAACAAAACAAAAAAAGTGAACAACGTGAATTTAAACTCCACCCTATTGAATGTTTTTTTTGATACAAAAAAAATCATTTTGGCTAACGAAGAACTTGATTTGCCCAATATTTCGAAAACATACATGTTAGCGGATATTAAAAAAATGAATTCTCTTTTGGTCGAATTCGAAAATAATCCCGAGCTTAATTCCATTTTGATTTATGACAAAGATTTTGAAAAACTCTTAGATAAATTCCAAAAAGAATTCAGGACAATAAAAGCTGGTGGTGGCTTTGTCTTCAATCAAAATGATGAATTGTTGGTCATTTTTCGTCGGGGAAAATGGGATTTACCCAAAGGCAAATCGGAAAAACGGGAAACTATGCAACAAACCGCATTAAGAGAAGTTGAAGAAGAAACCGGTATCAATAATTTGGAAATAACCCGATCTCTGCCTTGTACCTGTCATTACTTTCTGGATAAAGGAAAGCGGAAACTCAAAATAAGCTATTGGTATGAAATGCTTCACCACGGCGACCTTACTCCTACACCACAAACCGAGGAAGAAATAATGGAGGCGAGGTGGATTATGAAATCAGAAATTCCGATGGTGCTCAATAATACCTTTGAGTCATTGAAAGATTTGCTTCATCATTATCTACCATCATAATCAGCAACCGCAGGAACATCCACTACAACTTCCCTGGCATGAAGAACCAGAGCAACATTTTTTTGCATTCTTCGGTTTTTTATATTCTTCGCTTTCTTGACCGCAAATAGGGCATTCCATAACTTTTTTCCAGCAATAACCAAAATAGGGGTCATGCCATTCCTTTTTATTTCCTTCGCCTTCAAAGGTTTGATTGCAAGTTATACATTCAAAAAGTCCCATCACAAATAGAATTATTTTTTGCAAAGATAGAAATTCTGTAACAACTATGAATGTTTTGAAAAAAAACGGAACGGAAATATGATTTTGGCTAAATTTTTAACATTTGTGCTGGAGTGATTCCCCATGCTTCATTCTTAATTTGGAAGTTCCGTATAACTATTGGCCCAAAATGAATTTGAGAAATAAGTAAGCCTCCAAAATTAATTGTATAGCATTACAAAATGATAGGTTGTGCAGAAACCCTCAAGGTTTTTAAAAAATATTATGTAGGATTAACAGGTAGAAAAATAATAATATGGATAAGGTTTTTGTTTTCATTTCTGATGCAAATTTAATGTTTTTTTAAAAATAGTTACACAGAGTTTCACAGAGGTGGCACAGAGTACACAGAGATTTTTTCTAACTTTTTCTCCGTGTTTCTCTGTGTAACCTCCGTGTTTCTCTGTGTCATGAATTTTTTTTAATAAGTTACGAGTTAACACAAAGATAATTATTGCATTAGCAAAAAAATTAAATAATATAGACCAAATGATTTTACAAACACCTAATTATAAGGCAATAGCAAAATTATTCATTCTTCATTCTTCATTACTTAGCAAACCTTTGTGTTCCTCGTATGTGAAATTCCTTTGAGGCTCTTTGTGGTTAATAATTAATTGATTATCAGTAAAAATTTGTGATATATTCGTTACAAATTCCCAATTCCTAATTCCTCTTTCTTTCTATATCCTTACCAATCCATTCTTGATAGCATAAATAACCAAACTCACCGTGTTGTTTGTTCCTGTTTTGGCTAGTAATTTACTACGATAAGAATCGATGGTTCGGGCACTAAGGAATAATTTTTCTGCAATTTCTTTGGTGTCCTTGCCATTACTGAGAAGCTGTATGATTTCCATTTCACGGTCGGCAAATTCGATGACCTCTTCCTTGGATGCAGTTACTTTTTTCTCCCCAATTTCTACAATGATTTTGCGCAATAATTCACTGGAAAAATAGCTTTCTCCTGATGCCACCTCTTTGATACCATTTTCTAATTCCAATTTACCTGCATTTTTCAAGATAAACCCTTTGGCACCTGCTTGTATCATTTGCGTATAGTATTTTTCATCACCAAACATCGAGAGCGCCAGTATTTTTAAATTGGGGGATTTTTCAGTTGCCTTTTTTGTGGTTTCGATGCCATCCATGACCGGCATATCAATATCCATCAGAACAACATCGGGCTGATGGACTTCTAATAATTCGAGGAATTCCAGTCCATTTTCGGCTTCTGCAATTACCTCGCCTATGTTCTCAATTTCAATCAGTAACTTGATTCCATTTCGAAACATCTTATGGTCATCAACCAAAATAATTTTCAATTTTTGCTGCTTGCTCATGCTGGGAAATTTAAAATATGCTTATGTTTTCAAATACGATTATATTAATGTTGAACATGGTGTATTAATTGCAAAAGCTTGACGTTTAAATTTTTCTATTTATTGATAACCTGAGTCTGTTTCTGAACGCTTTTTTTAACGCAGAGAACCGCGGAGTATTACTTAACAAGGTTTATACTTTGCGGTAAAAAAATTTTATAAATGGATGCTAATTAACTTGATAAGTGCTAAGCCCAACCCATAACCCCTAATCCCTATATCCCCATCAATTACCTTTTTTGCTTTAGCTTGCATTCAAACTTTACATCAATTCCTATGCCCAAGCCTGTTTTGAAATCGAGGCGTCCCCCTAATATTTTAATTCTTTGTTGAATATTGACAAGCCCCAACCCCCGGTTGGAAGTTAGGATTTTTTCAAAATCAAAGCCTTTACCGTTGTCTGTGTAATTGACGAACAATTTTTCGGTTTCCCAGTCTAAATGTATTAAAATTTTGATTTGAGATGCATCTGCATATTTCAGTGTGTTGTTGATCAATTCAGTGATGATCCTATATACAGTCACTTCAATGTTTTGATCAATTCTTTCTGAGAAATTGCAATCCAATTCCATCTGAACCTTTTCCAAATGTTTGATTCTTCCGAGGAATGTTCTCAGTGCTGCCTTTAGGCCAAAAGAATTCAAAGTGCGGGGCGAAATGTTGTTTGAAATTTCACCTACAGCCGAAATGGCTTCTTCCAAGTTTTCTTGTCCGTTTTTAAGGATGGTAGCGATTTTCTCTGGATCTTGTGTATCGCATAACCATTGAAAATACATTTTTAAAGTAGAAAGCAGAGGCCCAATACCATCATGCAATTCACGCGAAAATCGCTCCCGCTCTTTTTCTTCGGCTTCGATTACTGCATTTAGGATTTTTTTTTCACTTTCCTTTCTTTCAGTCAGGTCGCGTAGGGCGGCTACCTTAAAATTGTCAAGATTGCTTACAATTTGAACTGCTTCTATTTCTACCGGTATAATTGTTCCATCATTTCTTTGCAATTCAATTTCGTAAGGTGCGGTATATTTTAAATTCAATTTGGATTCAATAAGCTTCTTTGATTTTTCAGAAGCAATGAAATCAAAAAGATTTTTCCCCACAAGCTCTTCTCGTGCATAACCACTCATCTTTTCGAGCGATTTATTCAAATCCATGATTATGCCGTTTTTGTGAATCAGAATTCCTTCAAAGGTTAATTCCGCCAGAAGCATGAATCGTTCTTCACTTTCCTTCAATGCTCTGGTTTTTTGGAATAATTCTTCGATGAATGCTTGAAGATGCAAATTTAATTCTTGCAATTCCTTGGTTCTGGTGGCAACTTTTTCTTCCAATTTTTCATTCATTTCTTCTAGTTCGCGTTGAAGGCTGCTGATGGTTAAATGGGTATTCACCCTAACCCATAACTCTTCAACGTCTATCGGTTTGCTGATAAAATCAACAGCGCCCAATTGAAAGGCTTTTACTTTGTTAAAAGACTTTGTGAGCGCCGATAGGAAAATAACAGGAATTTTATTCGTTAATTCTGATTCTTTCAGTATTCTGCAAGTTTCATATCCATCCATTTCCGGCATCAGAATATCCAATAAAATCAGATCGGGAATAATTCGTTGCGCTATTTTAATTCCCTGTATTCCATTTACAGCGATCGAAACTTTATATTCTCTTTCGTATAAAACATTCACAATTAGATCAATAATTGTTTTGTTATCTTCTATAAGGAGAATTGTTTTCATAATTTACTGCAATATATGTTGGTTTAGGAACACAATGATACTTTCGAAGTCATATTGTTTCATATATTTCTTGATAAAATTACAAAATTGTGAATATGTTTCTTCATTTTGTAATAATTCTATTTTTTCTGCCAATGCATTATAATATCCAGATTCACAATCTTCTAAAAGCTGCAATAGGATTTTTTTGGATGGAATATGTGTAATTATTTCATCCGACTTATTCGAAGAGTAATTTAATTCATCTTTGATCCATTCAATTTTTAGAAGTTCTTTTAATTCCGAATAAAACTGATTTATATCGATGGGTTTAGCCAAGAAGCTATTGCAGATTGCTTTGAAATCTGACAATTTCTCTTTTTGCTGAATGGATGCCGAAATACCCAATATTATCATTTGATTAAAATCGTTGTTTTGCCTTAGTATTTGTCCAAATTCTAAACCATTCATAAGTGGCATGCGGTAATCCAAAATGATTAGATCTGGGAAAAAATCAGTCAACTTTTTGAAGGCTACTTTACCATTTTCAGCAGTTTCGATCATGAAACCGACCGGCTTCAGCAAAGATGCTAAAAGGCTTACATTGCTTTGGTTATCATCTACAATGAGAATTTTTCTCCTTTCACCCAAATACCCACGATATACGAAATCCTGATCGGATATTTTTTTCTGATCATTTGTAATAATTTCTATTGGGATTTCGACTGTAAAAATACTTCCAACATTGGGCTTACTGGATAAGCTGATTTCGCCATGCATCATTTCAATCAATTTATGGGTGATTGTAAGCCCCAATCCTGTTCCTTCATGAAATAATTTTTCGCCCGCGTATTGGATAAAGGGTTCGAAAATATCTTTCTGTTTGTGTTCAGGAATACCGATTCCTGTATCTTCGACGTGAAAGGACAAAATATTCTGTTTATAGTCATAATCTATCTTGACAGAAACAACACCTTCATCCGTAAACTTTATCGCATTGCTGATTAAATTCAGCATAATTTGTTTTATTTTGCGTTCATCACCAAAAACCACTTTGGGTAATGAGGCATTTAATATCAGTTTGAATTCAAGGTCTTTCTCTTCGGCTTTTATTTTATTTATATTGAATACGGTATGCACGACCTGAGCCAAATTAAATTCCCCGCAGGTTAATTCTAATTTTTGTGCCTCTATTTTGCTCATGTCCAAAATATCATTGATGAGTGAAAGCAAATGTTCCCCGCAATTGTAAATAGACAATAGCTGTTCTTTTTGATTTTCTGTAATATTTTTTTGCATTCCCAAAATTTTTGAAAATCCAAGAATAGCGTTCAAAGGTGTTCGCAACTCATGACTCATACTGGAAAGGAACTCGCTTTTAGCGCTATTGGCATGTTGAGCTTCATCGCGAGCAAGTATTAAATTTGTTTCTGTGTTTTTGCGGACTTCTATTTCACCGTTCAATTCCTGTGTTCTTTGGGATACGAGTTTTTCCAAATGATTGCGGTAATTTTCAAGCTCTAACTGAATTTTTTTTCTGTCTGAAATATTCCTGCTTGTGCCTATGATCTCTATTTTATTATCGGAATTCTTTCTAAAATATGTAACAGATTCCGTCCAAATTGTTGAGCCATCCTTACAATTTTGCTCTGCTTCATCAATAAAATATTCTGTTATTGGGTTCTTTTTAAAGCGTTCAATTCTTGATTGTACTGCGTAGTGTAGATTTTCATTCGAATGCTTGGTTAATAATTGTTCCATTGCCTGTGATTTTATTTCTTTGACTGTAAAGCCCAATAACTTTGTAACAGAAGGACTTATATATTTGAATTTCATGGATTCTATTTCTATTATCCAAATTACATCCAAAATATTTTCGGTAAGAAAGCGGTATTTTTCTTCGCTTTCCTTCAAAGATTTTTCTGCTTTAATTCTTTCAGAAATATCTCTCATATAAACCAATCGAGCTTTGTTTTCCTTATAATTTATTTCTGTTCCCCTGGTTTCGACAGGAATGATTGAACCATTTTTGTGCATTATTTCTATATCATAAGCCTTGTCAAAGTTGGAGTTTATATTTTTTACTACAGTATTTTTCGATTCGGGTGTAAATTGTACAATTTCAAACCCATTTTTCCCTATCAGTTCGTTTTCATTTTCATATCCGAGTAAATTTACAAATGCTTGGTTAACATCCAAAATAGTTCCATGTTTATGAATCATTAAACCTTCTGTCGATATTTCATAAAGAATTTTAAACCGCCACTCGCTTGCCTCTGCCAATTCTTTGGCAATAAGATATTCTTTGTTCAGTTCTAATAACTCTTCATTGAGTGATTTATATTCTTCATTTTGCTCTTTTACGAGTTTTTCATTTTCGAGGGCTTTTTTTCGAGAATGAATCAATTCCATTTCTGCTTTTTTTTGCTTTGTAATTTCACTAACAACACCAATAAGGCTGACAATATTTTTTTCTGTTCGCTGAAATTCTTTTTCCCTGCCCAAAAACCAACGCCAATTTCCGTTGGCATCTTTTAAGCGGTATTCAAATTGGTGTACATATTCAACTTCCCAATTATGGATCAAATCTTCATATTCATAGAACTGATTCAGATCATCGGGATGTATGACCATATCGATGAGTTGCATGCTATCTTCGGGAACTTCTCCATATTTATAGTCCAAAACTGCTCTTAAGTTTTTATTGATAAAAATATTCTTGTTGTTTGCAATATCATAAACATAAATGATGTCGGGTGATTGTTCCGTTATAAGCTCTATAAATCTCTTGTTTTCTTTTGATTTCAATTCAGCTTCTTTTCTAGAAGAAATATCTCGAACCATTGCAATAATACGTTCTTGACCGGCAATCGTTGTCCTTTTAAGTGAAACTTCGACCCAAAAGTTCTCTCCATTTTTCTTTTTGGCTATCCAATCGAAAGTTTCTGTTTTGCCAAGTTTTATCTGAGATAACCTGGTATAGGCATCCGATGCGGTATAGCCTGGTTCATTTGAGTTTAATGAATTGTAAAAAGAATTTGTTACTTCTTCCTTTCGCTCAAAAGCGTACATTTTCAGCATGGTTTCATTGACATCTAAAATTGCACCGCTTTCACCATCATGAATAAAAATTGCATCGCTGGTGGCATTGAAAATTTCCTTGTATTTCCTCTCACTTTCAGTAAGAGCATTCTCCATGCTTTTCTTTTCTGAAATATTTATGCCCACCCCCATAAGCATATCTCCTTGATCACTTTCAAAACGTACACCTGTGAGGAAATAGGAAATTTCTTTTCCTACTTTCGTCCTCAGTGGCGCTTCCGTTGAAGTGAGCGTATTGGTTTCAAAGACATGCTGAACCTTGCTGAATACATTATCCTTTACTTCCTGACCTGCAAGCAATTTATCCAGAGGCATTGCCTGAAGTTCCGGGTCTGAAAATCCCAATTCCTCTGCAAATTTTTTATTCCATTTTCGTAGTTTATTATCTTTGTCATAGAGATAAAAAATTACCGGCAAACTATCTAATAGTTTTTCATTAAACAGTTTTTCTTTCAGAATTTCTTTTTCCCATTTTATTCTTTCGCTGATGTCAGAATTTGTTCCGCTTAGAAGTAAGGGATCTCCATTTTGATCTCTTACAACCACGTTTCCCCGTCCTTGCACCCAAACATATTGACCGCTTTTATTTTTCATTCTGAATTCAGCTACATATCCATTTTGGGATTGAGTTTTTAGGATAGAATTTATTTTGTCCACCGTAGGTTGAAAATCTTCAGGATGGCAAAGATTTTTCCATGTTTCGAAATTCATTTCAAATGCCTGATCTTCATATCCAAGCATTTCGTACCATCTTGGACTATAATAAGTTAGACCTTAAACATAGTTCCATTCCCAAATGGAATCGCTGGTAGCATATAGAGCATGCTGTAGCCTTCTTTCGCTCCTCTGAAGATCTAACTCCGCTTTTTTCCGCTCCGAAATATCAAGGGATATTCCAAGCAAATCAAAACTACCATCTTGGCTTCTTATAGGAACTTTTCGAGTCATATAGGCATAATTTTTTCCTTCAAGAACAAGGGATTCTTCTAACTCCTCTGTCTTCTGGTGCGAAATGATCCGAAGATCATCCTCTCTGAATTTTTTACCTAATTCTTCGCCAAATAATTCTGAATCTGTCTTTCCTTTGACATCATCATAGATTCCAAAAACATCCCGAAATTTTTGATTAATAAATTTTACCTGTCCTTGCTGGTTTTTTAGAAAAATAAGTGCAGGTGTATTATTTACTATGCTTTGCAACAAACTTTCGCTTGCAATTAGTTCATTTTCTTTTCGTAGTTTTTCTTTTATCAACAAACCAAAGTAGGAATACAAATCACTGGCTGTGAATATAATAATCAATGAAACTCCGAACAATCCTGATAAATATGAAAACCATGCAGTGAGGTGTTGATTGTGTATATTTAAATCTGCTTTAATCTTGAAAATATGGAAAGAAATTATAAAAGCAATTATCAACATGAAACTCGACAGAACTAGAAAATAGACAATTCCTGTTTTTTTCCCCAATAATATACTAGAAATAAAGATAACCAAAAGGAAATAAAACAAACCACCCGATAAACCAAACGTTAGGGAAGCCATAATGGTTTGTAAAGAAGCAAATGCGATAATAGAATGAATTTTAAAAAGAAATTTTAACTTATTTCTTAGTGTGAGAATTACAGCGAAAAAAACAAAGCTCAGCGATTGAAAGGTGAAAATAAGATTCCATCCCATATCCAAAACCCGGAGAATAGAAAAAATGTATGTAGGTACCAATAAGATGATAATGATTAAATAGGTTTTATTGATAATCTTGTTTTTGATTTCAATTAGTTCAGCTTCCATTGCTTTTGGGTTTATTTGGGCTACATGATAATTTGTAAAAAATATTGAACAATCTAAATTTTGAAATTTGGGATATTTTACCCAATTTTGATTTTCATCTTTTTCTTTATAACAAATATAATAAAACTTTAGAATTATTCACGAATAGCTTCATGCATTTCTGCTGTTTTTTTACTTTGGTTTTGAAACAAGTGAGGCCAAAATTATTTTTCAAATGAACCTTCATGAAAATATTCTCAGGCATGGCGAAATCTCTGATTTTCCATTAACAAAAACCTTAACAGCCGGAAAAATTTCCCTTGATTTTGAAAATGGAAGCTTGCGCTATTTGCGGCTCGGTAAGCTGGAAATAGTCAGGAATATTTACTCCGCAGTGCGCGACAAAGAGTGGCTTACAGTGCCTTGTGAAATTAGTAATTTGAAAATTCATGAAGGGGACGACTGTTTTGAAATTTATTATGATGCAGAGTACAAGCAAAATGATATTCAAGTTAAAGCATTTTACAAAATTACCGGATATAAAAACAATCGCATTACTTTTTCGATGCATGCCGAAGCGCTTTCTGATTTTTTGAAAAATCGCCTCGGTTTCTGTTTATTGACACCTTTAGAAAATTTCACCGGAAATCCAGTTGTTATTATTCAACCCGATGGATCAGAAGTGGAATGTGAATTTCCCAGACTAATTTCTCCTCATCAGCCATTTTCCCAAATTGCACAAATGAGGTGGGAGATGCCCGGTGGACACAAAATATCCGTTAAATTTGAAGGCGATTTGTTTGAAGCAGAAGATCACCGCAACTGGACAGATGCTTCTTTTAAAATCTATTGTACTTTGCTTTCAAAACCCTATCCCGCAGAGGTAAAAAAAGGAGATGTATTCACACAATCTATTGATTTGGAAATTGATACAAATAGCAATGAATCAGATTTCGCTGCGGATGAAAATGTAATAATTGAACTTCTGGAAGAAAAGCCAAATCAATCAGTCCAAATTGGAATAGGGAAATCTTTTTACGAAAGAAGTTTGAGTTCTCATGAAGTAGAAATCTTAAGGAACTTAAATTTTTCACATTATCGAGTTGAAATCTATCTTTTCCGCAGCGATTGGAGCAAACGCTGGGAGGATAGCGTATTGGAATCCAACCAACTTTCCTTTCCTCTGGAATGTGTATTGTTTTTCAGCTCAAATTATAAGATTGAAATTGATGATTTTCTGAATTTTTGTAAAAAAGGGGAGGTAAATATTAGCCATTTCCATCTATATTCGAATGAATCGCACACACCCCCGGATGAAATGCTGGAGTTTATTGTTCCGCTTATAAAAAGTACTATTCCAAATGTAAAAGTTGGCTCGGGAACCAATGCAAATTTTGTACAGTTGAATCGAAAAAGGCCAGAATCACAATACATTGATTTTATTAGCTATAGTATTCATCCTCAGGAACATGCAAGCGATATAAAAACCATAGTCGAAAATATTGGATCACAGGAATATACGGTATCCACAGCAATGAGTTTTTCAAATCATTTGCCCATTTTGGTGTCACCTGTTACAATGCAAAGAAGATTCAACCCGAACATAGAAATAATTGAGAATAAAGTGAATGGTAAGGTTCCGCCTCAAATTGATCCTCGTCAAATGTCTTTGTTTGTAGCAGGTTGGACAGTAGGTAGTTTAAACCAACTGGTTCACTCAGGAGCACAAAGTTTGACCTATTATGAGACCATTGGCGAAAGAGGCTTAATGCAGGGCGATACAAAAACCCAATACGAAGGATTTTTTCATAGCGAAGCAAATATGATTTTTCCTGTTTTCTGGATTTTTTACGAAGTACTGAAAAATAAAAATGCATTTTGGATAAAAAGCATCACTTCGCAACCTTTGAAAATACAATGTTTTGCAATGCGCCAAAATGATAAAAATTTCGTTTGGATTGCCAATGTTTCCAATGATGTGCAAAGTGTGAAATCTCCATTTAGCGCATTTAAGATAAGGCACTTGAGCGCAGAAACATTGCGTCAAATCACAAACCCAATATCTTGGGAAAATTTGCCTTACAAAAGAACTGGAAATTATTCGCTTATTGAAATTCAACCCTTTGAACTTTGTTGGGTTTGTGAGGATTGAATATAATAAATATTTTACATTGGATCAAATAAAAATTCTTTCATAATGGGGGATTATATGTTTTTTAGAAAATAGCATTTGCGAAGAAGTTGCGTGTTAACCTCCAAGTGTCATAATTGCTATAAAGAAACTAAAAATAATACTTTTGAAAATAATTATGTAATGTTCGGCAAAATGGAAAATAAGAAAACACTCAAAATAAGTAATTCGGATTTTAAACAAATTGTTGAAAACAATCTTTATTTTGTTGATAAAACATTACTAATTTACGATTTTTTTACAAGTGGTTCATACATTTCTTTAATGCCTCGTCCGAAACGATTTGGAAAAACATTAAATCTTTCGATGATTGAATACTTTTTTGATAATTAAATTGCCAGAATGATGAAAATGCATATAAACTAAAAAAGCTCAAAATGAATACATCCGAAGACAAACAACCGAAGAAAGATTTGATTGCTTACTACGCTCTTTTCGAGGCTCATCCTTCCTCGAATCCTCCTTTTTCTATTTATTTAGGAATGGATCAGGGAAGATCCGACACCCTGAAAGATTGTAAAAATATACCTGATGGTGGTAATCGTATCAAGGAATATTGTGCTCAAAACACCGTACAATACAGCACCGATTTTACGCTCATCTATCCTATTTATATGGATGCAATGGGATCTGATTTTGAAGGAGCTATGCACCAAATAGCTTGGTTGATAAAGGATTTGGCAGATGCCAATCAATGGAAATTTGATAGAACCGGCGGATTGACAGGGAAGACAACAAAGAACTTTTTGCCTTAAATGATTTATTGAACATTCGAACATTTCATTCAGCAAGTTCAGGAATTTAAAAAACCGGAACTTGCTGTTTTTCGGAGGAACGTTTCAACTATTTGTTGGGGTCTATGTTCATCAGCAGGCTACTGCCATTTCCTGTCATTATACTGGGCAATTTTCCATCCCATTTGTTGATCCACTCAAGTTGAATAACTTTAGGATTATTAGAAATAGACTGACCTTTAATTTGTAAAGCCTCTGATTCCCCTTTGGCTTGTTCTATTGAGATGTTCTTTTCTATCTCGGCCTGTTTCAATTGCTCTTCTTTTTGTTTCGTTACTTCAACCAATCGAAGTGCTTCTTGCTCGGCCAGTTTTTTGTCATTGATGGCTTTCTCGTATTCGGGATTATAAAAGACTTCTCGCAAATCAACATGCATCAGAATCAAGTTAACTTTTCGAAATTCCTCAGCCAGTTTTGCAGCGGTTCTAGCTTGAAGTTCTTCCCTTTTATTGGAATATACTTCAATAGGTGAATAATTTGAAACCATAAGCGCTAAGCCTGATTTGGTTTTAGTTCTGATAATATTTTCTTCTATCCATCGGTATCTACCTTCATCTGTACCGTCTTGCGCCGATATATTTTCAAATATCCAAGACGCATTTTTAGGATCTACCCGCCAACTAACGGATACATCAAAACCGACCTTAATACCATCTTTTGTTGGAGCCCAGATAGCATCTGATCCATGAACGCTCCCCTCAGTTGCTTTATGTGTGAAAGTATAAACCCATTCAGTTTTGTCCATAAATTTTATTTCGTTCCAAGGAGCAACAACATGCCATCCTGTGAGCAACTCGTCGCTCGATACACCACTGGGGGTAATTAAAATTCCTACCTCTTGAGGCGCTACCCTAACCACCATAGATCCCAGGATAAATGTAAAAAAACCAGCCAACATGAAATAGACTGGGGCTTTAAAGACCGGAACCCGCTTCGGTTTATAATAAGCATTTCCTTTTTGTGAATCAGCTTCCCGGTCTGCCCCTTTTTTCACACCTCGCAGAATGAGACCTACCACACCATATACGATAGAAATAAATGCTAAAAATTTTATGAAGCCCATCATTTTAATCAGTTTTAATGGTTAAACAATTATGCAATTTAAAAAAAAATATTTAAATTGCATTAAAAATCATGACAATCAAGTTCATTTTCAGGATAAAATTTTTTGATATATTCTGAAAAAATTCATTTTCATTACTTAATATAGTATGTAAATATATGTTTTATTGAATATTAACAAAAACTACGTGGTAGCACGTATGTTTTTAAGAAAAATTTAAATAAAAAATGAAAATTGAGTGTTACCTCAATTGCAACATAGTTTTCAATAAAATACTTTTGCCCCGTAATAGAAGAGGATTAAGCTTCTGTTAAAATCGGAAAATGTTTCTGATATTTTAATAGATGTACTTCATTTTAATTTTCATTTGATGTACAAAACGGACAAACAAAAAATCGTTATTGCAGAATCCCAGGTAAGAGGGATTTTAGCGTTAGAAAAAGTCCTCGAATTTCATGATGTAGAGATCATTTCTACAACAGATGGTAGCGAGGTGATTGATTTAGTGAAGAAGCATAAACCTTACCTGGTTATTATGAATCTTCTGGTTAAAGAAATGAACGGCTTCCGCTTAATTGAATTATTAAAAAAACTTAATGGCGATATTCAGCCCTACATTGTAGTGGTAAGTGAATTAAATACTATAGAATATATAGAAGAGTGCTATGTACTTGGTGCAACAGCATACTTCACCAAACCCTACTGTTTTGCAGATCTTAGTGAAATCGTTCAGACACTTCGTTTCGAAAACAGTTTAAAAAATTCGATGATTAGTTCATAGTGATAAATGCGACGTGCTTCTGAAACTTAAAAAGTTTTTGGAAGATGGTAAGCTTAACCGTGAGGTTAGGCTTATTTTTTTACAGACACAGAAGATAAGGGTGGAAGCTACCTAATTCTATTAGAACTCGTAGTTACATGGTTTAATTTTTCATTTTTCAGAAGAACATCGAAAAAAAGAATCATTACTTATAAATTTCAGAACTCCTGAATCAACCCAACCTATTTTGCTGCATTTATTCAAAATTATGCTTACAAACCTAAAATTTAGGCACTCAATCATAGATATGCGATGCATCACACTTTTACTTAGTGAAAAAAATTAAATAATAGAGACCAAATGGTTTTACAAACACCTAATTATAAGGAAATAGCAAAATTATTCATTGTTCATTATTCATTACTTAGTTGGCCTTTAGTGAAAAAAAAATTCAACATTGTAAATAAATATGAGAAAAAAGTTGTATGTTCGATTTCAATAAAGCAAAAAAATTGAACTGACAAGCAACACTCACACTCATGATTTGGAATTCTACTTACGAATGCATGTCACGGTCTGAAATGCGGCAATGCCAAAATCAGCGTCTGCAAGAAATGCTTCAACGAATTTACTATAATGTTCCTTTTTACAGGCAAAAGCTTCAGGAACAAAAAATTAACATCGAAGATATTCGAAGTATCGAAGATTTAAGACAGCTTCCATTCACCAACAAGGATGATTTGCGAGATCATTATCCTTTTGGGCTTTTTGCATGTCCAATGAGCGAAATCATAAGGGTTCATGCATCATCGGGAACTACCGGCAAACCAACCGTCGTTGGATATACCCGAAAAGATATTGCGACTTGGTCCGAAGTTGTTGCCCGCACCTTGGGTTGTGCCGAAATTGGCTCTCAGGATATCATCCAAATTGCTTACGGTTATGGTTTATTTACCGGTGGTTTAGGACTACATTATGGAAGTGAAAAAATAGGCGCTTTGGTCATCCCGGTTTCTGGCGGAAATACAAAACGTCAGTTGCAATTGATGTGTGATTTTGGCAGTACAGCACTGGCGTGCACACCATCTTATGCATTGTATTTGGCCGAAGCCATACGAGAAGAAAAGATTGACCCGAATAAATTAAAACTTAAAACAGGAATTTTTGGTGCTGAGCCCTGGTCCGAAAATATGCGGAAAGAAATCGAAAATAAGTTGCATGTTAAAGCAATTGATATTTTTGGACTCAGCGAAGTAATCGGTCCGGGTGTTTCTTGCGAATGTACTTTTCAAAATGGTTTGCATATCAATGAAGATCATTTTATTCCGGAAATTATTGATCCTAAAACGCTTCAGCCTTTGGGTGAGGGAGAATTGGGCGAATTGGTTTTTACAACAGTAACCAAGGAAGGTTTACCTCTTCTGCGATATAGAACAAAGGACTTAACCCGGCTTCATTATGAAAAATGCCAATGTGGAAGAACTTTAGTCCGTATGGAAAAATGTTTGGGTAGAAGCGATGACATGCTCATTATCAGAGGTGTAAACGTATTTCCATCCCAGATCGAAAGCGTTTTGCTTGAACTGGGTGAAACCTCAGGTCACTACCTTATTGTTGTGGACAGAATCAACAATTTAGACATAATGGAAGTATGGATCGAAGTAGAGGAGCATATTTTTTCTGACGAAATTAGGAAACTCGAACATATTTCTCGTACATTGACCCAAAATATTGAAAGCTCATTGGGTATTGGGGTAACAGTAAAACTTGTTGAACCCAAAACCATTGAGCGAAGTGAAGGAAAAGCCAAAAGAGTTATAGATAAACGAAAGATTTAAAAGAATTAAGTTATGATAATCAAACAATTATCGGTATTTCTTGAAAATAAATCAGGCAGACTTACCGAAGTTACTGAAATTCTTGCCAGAGAAGGCATCAATTTATCAGCCCTGAGTTTAGCCGATACATCAGAATTTGGAATTTTGCGCATGGTCGTGTCGGATCCAGAAACGGCCTACAAAGTCCTAAAGGAAAACAATTACTCAGTAAACCTGACAGATGTAATGTGTCTTGTTACACCGAATGAACCTGGCTCTTTGATGAGGGCGCTTAAAATATTTTCCGAAGAAGGCGTTAGTGTTGAATATCTGTATGCCTTTTCTATGGGAGATAAAGCGTTAACCATCATAAAAACTGAAAACGTGGACAGAGCTATTTTGATTTTGGTTGAATATAAAATGCAACTTCTCAAGGCAAGCGAGTTATATCAGTTTTAGAAATTCAAAAAAAATCGAGAGATGAAATTCCTTCTTGCAATTTTGTTTTTTTCCTGTTTCGGGTCAGGATATGGACAAGGTATCGCTATTGAGAAAATAGTCAGACGTGCAAATATTGTTTACGATTCGTCAAGTTTTCAAACTGGCATACCATTAATTCCTTTGTTGGTTTCGAATGGAATAACCGGCGCATGTTTTGACCCCATGGGTTTTCAAAGTACTCCCAATACTGGCTATCCCCAAGGCCGTACAGTTTTCGGCTACATCAGAAATTATGATGAGGCAAAAGATACTCGTCAGATACAATTTCCTTTGGCTGTTATTGAAGCTGAATTTGCCGATGGAAACCAAGTGCTCGATCTGATGAATACCAAAAACTACAACCAAGAGTTAGATCTTTATACTGCTACACTCAACACTTCCTTCAATCTATTTGGTGAAACCAATATCTGTGAGTTTGCCCACCAAACTATACCCAATTTATTCATTATAAAGATTAATCGCAAGGCTCAAACACCCGATAAAGAGTTGGTTATTAAATTTAATTGTGAAACATCCCAATGTCAAAACAACGACTTTTTATGGCATGTGGATCCGATAAAGTTAAAATTCGAGCCATTGGATAAAAGTACTTTGAATATTCGTTCACAAACAGATTTGACTATCACTCAATGGACTATAAAGACAAACAATGAAATAACCACTTCTGGAAATTACGTTTATATAAAAATAAAAGAACAAGAAAGTATCATAAAGATATTTATAGAAAGGGATGATTGTCCAACTCTTAACGAAGTGATAAATAAACCTTATTCTGAACTATTGGATTCTCATACAGAGGAATGGGCTAAAGTTTGGGCTACTTCCTGGGTAAATTACCCTGACCCTATAGCTCAAAATCTCTGGACAAGAATGAAATATTATATGATTTCTCACTTTCCACTTATAAGCGAAAAACCCATGATTCCAAGCGGTTTGAACTCCAATATCTGGGGCTTTACTTTTCCTCAGGATGTTTATTTTGTTGAAGAGAGTTTGCCTCGTCTTGGGCATTTTGACCGCTGTGAAAAGGCACTGAAATACTGGCTCGACATACTACCCGAAGTGAAAAAATACAGCAAAAAAACCTTAGGTGTTGATGGAGGCTTTTATCCTTGGACACCTCCCTATCAGGATTGGGACAAATATGAGAGAAATGGCGTAGTAGGTGAAGATTCTTATGAACTACATAATCCAGCTTACGTTTTGGCTATGATTTGGCACTACTATCAAATTTCACAAAATTTTGAATTTCTGGGTAAGAATTTTCCTGTTATAGAAGAAGTTTTCCGTTTTTATGCAAATATTTCCACAATTAATAATGAAGGGAAATTTGATATTTTTCATAAACATGGTACTGGGCAGGATGAAGCATCGAATAAAGACGGAAATATCCGAAATTTTCTATGTTCATCTTATAGTGCTGAATACTCTTGCAATGTTTATATGCAAGCCTGCGAAATGATAGAAAAATATGATAAAGAACTTTTCAAAAAAGCCAAAGTCATTGCAGAAAAAGGTTACGAAAGAAATAAATTATTACGAAAAGACGGTTGGTACACCACTTACGAAGGCGATGACAGAGAAAATGGAAATCAAAAACATCCTGTGCAGTTGAATCCTATAAGTTTTTTGCCTATGGCCAATCTTGTTACAGAGAATTCACCTGTTTACAAAGCTTGGGAAAACCGATATTCACTCACATATAAAGCCAATATGCCCATGACATTAGGATGGACTATTGGAGATTTTGCACTCAGCTCATGTCGAATGAGAAGTCCTGGTAATTTGGTGAAGGATTTAAGTGCTATCCAACCTTGTCATGCAGCGGACCCTCGCTGGATTCAATTTTATGAATCGAGTTATTGGCCTGGCTGGCATGAAAGTAAAGCATATTATTTTCCAATGATGGCCTTATACTTACAAACGTTTACAGATGTTGTGGTTCAGGATTGGAGGAACTATGTAGATATATTCGCTTGCATTTTGCCCGATTGGGAAAACAAAGATTTTGAGTTTCACGGCATAAATACAAAAGGTGGATCTATTGTATCTGGGTGGTGGAAAAAAGGAAAATTTGAAATCACCATCGATCCGGGTGCAGCAAAAAAGATTTCGCTCATGGTCTCTCGTGAAATTGAAAAAATCTATATAATCGGAAACAAAGATGGATTAAAATCCTTCAAAGGAAAACAACTTGTAAATCTGCAGTTTGATGGAAAGAATAAGTTGATTTTAAAAAATTAAGTCAGAATTTTGAACCAAATTCCTGATACCAAACTGCTATCAAAATTCTGTCAGTTATTTTGGACTATTCTGAAAAACCCATGCCGTTATTATATTCTTGAATTTTTCGTTCTTTTGTTTCAAGACCAAAGAAATTTACGTCTAAAATATTATAAATCTTTCAATTAGGAATTAGACATGCAACAGTAATGTTTGCGAATAGACTTTGTAAACTCTTGATATTTAAACATTGCTCCAAGAGTTCTGAATGTATATTTCAGGCAAATATTTGAAAAATTATCAATTCTATCTTGACAGCGTTTTATAAAAGTTGTTAAAGCCCAAGAACACCCAAATGGCAAGCAACAATGCCTGCGGTTTCTGTTCTTAGGCGATTTGCTCCTAGGCTTACAGAAATGTAATTATGAGTTTTCGCAAGATCTTTTTCTGTTGAGGTAAAATCGCCTTCTGGACCAATCAAAACACAGATTCCAGAAGATTTTTGAATCTTGACTTTCAGATGATCTTCTTCGGATGCACTGCAATCTGCAATGAACTTCTGAGAATTATTTTCAGCCAAAACAAAATCTTTGAAGCTCACCAAGGGATTCAATTCGGGCAGCCACGGTCTAAAGGATTGCTTCATGGAAGAAATCATGATTTTCAAAATTCGTTCCTGATTGATTTTTATTTTTTCAGTTCGGGCGCAGATCAGAGGGGTAATTATATCTATGCCGATTTCGGTAGCTTTTTCAACAAACCACTCAAAGCGTTCGGTGTTTTTTATCAGCGAAATTGCAATATGCACACCCGTCTCTTTTTTCACCGAGTGAAGAACTGGTGTACCAACTTCGGCCAAGCAAGATTTTGGGTTGGCATCGATGATTTGAGCTTCATAGATACAACCATTTCCATTTGTGACCATAATCAAATCACCTTTACTTTTGCGCAAAGCACGAATAATATGCAAAGATTCTTCCTCCGTAAAATGGCATAGCTGACCTTCAATTTGGGGAGAAAAGAATAGGTTCTGATCTTTTGCCAAAACAGCCTGATTATGTTTAGATTCCTTTCTTGTCATAGATCGATTTGTAAAGAGTGAAGTTGAGATAAAATCCCAGTGTCAATGTAACTGCAGCCAAATAGGATTTTTCGTATGGATAATCGTAGCTTACCGTACTCAAATTTTGATTCAATATTTTTTGCTCAAGTATCGCTTCGAAATGTGAAAATATGTATTCTATCTTCAAAAATACTCCTGAGCTTAAATCACTTTTGGGAAAGTTATATCCTACTTTAAGAAATGGGATTATTGTTGTAAGTAATTGAAAATATTGAGGATAAATGATGGTTTTGTACATTCCATTTTGTTTATCCTTTAGATAAATTTCGGTTAATGGGGGATCCAGGATTCCCAATCCCAAACGAATTCCGGGTTCAAAAGAAAAACGGTCTTTTTCCATAGGGGACGACATTCCCAAATCTATAACAGTCAAATTATAATGAGAAGAAAAAAATGCATCCGTTTCGCTCAGAGGGTAATTTTTTTGAACAGATGCTTTATATCTTTCAATATTGGATGCAAAGGTATAATTGGATAACCCCAATATGTAGGCCTTGCCATTTCTTCTCAGTATGGTTTCAAAATTAAAAGCAAAACTGGAGGCGCTACTTTTTGCGTATTTAAAAATATCATTGGGCTTCCCCTCACCTGCACTGAAAGAGCCAACAGGAAAAGCATTGCCAAGGGACAAATCAAATTCAAGTCCTATAACGGGAATTCTCAGCCCGTTTTGTGAATATGAACAGAATGCCAATGAGCAAAGAATTAATACGATTATTCTTTGTTTCACTGTATTTAACTATTAGAAATACATTACATTAAGTGGATTTGACGAATTACTAAAATAATCTGATAAAATTTGTACTATCTTTCAAAACGCTTTGTTCTAAGAAAATCTCAATGATAAATTTTCCTTTTGAGAAGTCCTGCGGATTCTTAGGAAATGCCTGAAAGGATTCAAATACTTCTTGGCTTCTGGCATTTGCTTTTGACAAAAGTGAATCGAGCGGGTGAAAGTCGCCGTTTGAAAAAATATCGGATTTAAATAAAAACTCGCTTGTTTTGTCTGTTAGCTCATTTCCAATATATGACCTGTAGTATATTTTAATTTTGTTAATACTTTCAACAGGTTCCACCTCTTCGAGGCACTTCATAGCGTAAACGCAATTGAATGAAACAGGGTGGGCCGCCATCTTTTTGTTAACCAAATTAACGTTCAATCCAAAAGCTTTTGCTGGTATAGAATCATGTTTGACTGCTGTTTCATCTTCAAGGTTTTCGATGATGATAAATTGGTATGAATAGCTATATCCATTTTCGCAACAAGATGGCAATACCAGTAAGAATAATTCAAGCAAAAGAAGACAAAAGAAAAATTTAGATAACATCGATCAATGATTTGAATTTATCTGCCTTGATTATTTATGAAGTTGCTGTGCATAAGTCTGAACATCAATTCCGCTGATGGTATCGCTACAAAGAATTAACAATCTTTCTACAACATTGCGAAATTCACGGATGTTGCCCGTCCAGGCAATTCTTTGAAGCTCTTCGATGGCTTCTTGGGTGAACTCCTTTGTGGGCATGTTATATTCATCGCAAATCTGATTTATGAAGTAATCGGCCAAGATCGGTATGTCTTCCTTTCTTTCGTTTAGCGATGGAACATTGATGAGTATTACACTTAACCTATGATATAAATCTTCGCGAAAACGGTGATTTTCTATTTCCTCTCTCATGTTTTTATTGGTAGCGGCAATTACACGCACATCTACTTTGATTTCTTTATCGCTGCCCACCCTTATTATTTTATTTTCTTGCAAAGCCCTGAGAACTTTTGCCTGGGCAGAAAGACTCATATCGCCAATTTCATCGAGAAAAAGTGTTCCGCCAATGGCCAATTCGAATTTTCCTTTTCTTTGTTTATAGGCCGAAGTAAAAGATCCTTTTTCATGTCCAAATAATTCACTTTCAATAAGTTCAGAAGGAATTGCAGCGCAGTTTACTTCAATAAAGGGATTGAATGCCCTATTGCTTTTTTCGTGCAACCATCTGGCAACAAGCTCTTTACCTGTACCGTTTTCACCCGTAATCAAAACCCTTGCATCTGTAGGGGCTACCCTTTCTATTAATTCCTTTATTCTTTGAATAGCAGGGGAATCGCCCACCATTTCATAAGTTTTTGTTACCTTCCTTTTTAAATTTTTTGTTACGGTAATCAAATTGGATTTATCTAATGCATTTCGGATTGTAATCAATAATCTATTCAAATCCAATGGTTTCTCTATAAAATCGAAAGCTCCTTTTTTTATTGCTTCTACTGCCGTATCCACATTGGCATGTCCGGAAATCATTATGAAAGGAATATCTGTGGTTATTTTGAATGCGGCTTCCAGAATTTCGATGCCATCTAATTTTGGCATTTTGATATCGCATAGCACTACATCGTACTTTTCCTCTTCAAATTTTTCCAATCCTTCTATTCCTTCTTGGGCTACATCAACCTCATAACCTTCATATTCGAGAATCTCCTGTAGTGTGTTGCGAATACTTTTTTCATCATCAATGACTAAGATCTTTGCCATAGTATTTCAAATAGTTTCTTTTCAACAAAATTAGAAAAAAAAATTATTAAAGAGGTTTTCATCAAATATTTTTATTCTTCTTTTTCCATACAAAATAGATAGGAATTCCCGATACGACTATAATAAGTCCGGGCCATGTGAATTGAGGCTTATATATCAACAATATAAACATAATAATCAGTGAGATTATGATATAAAAACCTTGTAAAAAAGGATAAGCGAAAGCTTTTACAGGTCTTTCTATTTCGGGGCGTTTTTTTCTTAAAATAAAAATACCGAAAATGGTCAAAATATAAAACAATAATACTGAAAAAACCACATAATCGAGCAAATCGAGATATGATCCGGTCATACACAATACGATAACCCACAAACACTGCGCCTTTAATCCAAAAGCGGGAACACCTTTGTTATTGAGTGAAGCAGCTTTTTTGAAAAATAATCCATCTTGCGCCATGGCGTAATAAGCCCTTGCGCCGGAAAGAATAATACCATTATTGCTTCCAAAAGTTGAAATCATGATAAAAACTGCCATAACCCAAATGGCGGAATTACCCACCAGTTGGGTCATTGCGGCAGTTCCTAAGCGGTCATTAAGTGCAAACTGGATGCCTCGCCCCAGAACATCTGTGGCTTCGGGATTCCCTTTGAGTGGTAGAAGTTTAAGGTAAATCACGTTGATGAAAACATAAAGCAATCCGGCAAGAAGAGTTCCTAAAAATAAACCAAGAGGTAGATTTTTTTTAGGATTAACAATTTCGCCAGCGGTAAAAGTGAGATTGTTCCATGCATCCAAGGAAAAAATTACACCAACCATTGCAATTCCCATTGCTATAACAATTCCAATACCGGAAATACTTTGCTCCTTTTGATCTATAATTTGAGATGCATCCCAAAATTCTACCGAAAATGGTGATCCTAAATAATTCACTTGCGAAAGAAATATTCCACCCAAAATAATGATCAACAGTGTTATAGCTTTCACACTGGTGAAAATATTCTGAATCCAGCGTCCCAGTTTTATTCCGTTCAAATTTAGAAGAGTCAAAAAAATTGCCATAGCAATGGCTAAAATCTTAACGGTGTTGAACTTAATAAAGTAACTCTCCCAAAGGAGACTCTGTTCATTAATAAATGGAAAAATAACACCGGAAAATTTTGCAAAACCGACAGCAACAGCCGCAATCGTTCCAGTTTGAATGACCAGAAATAAAGTCCAACCATACAAAAACGCAACAATAGGATGATACGCTTCACGTAAATATACGTATTGCCCACCGGCCCAAGGCATCATTCCCGCCAATTCTCCGTACGATAGAGCCGCAATGATGGTTAATATCGTCCCCAGCAACCAGGCAGCCAATATCCAGCCAGTCGAGCCCAACTCCCTAGCCATGCTGCTACTCACAATAAATACGCCTGATCCAATCATTGATCCACTCACCAAAGCTATAGCATCAAAGAGTTTAATCTGCTTTTTGAATACCGAAGGATTTTCATTTTGATTGTTTTCCATAATTTTTTATACATATTTTTTTTTTACGCTGCTATTTTTTTTAGCATTTAAGGATGTATGAAATATTAATTTTCAACAATTTACATTAATCAATTGTTTTAATATTTTATCCTTAAGGTATTACGCCTATCTATTGATCGGAATAGATAAATATAAATATATTAATTCATTATATATGAATGTTCTATCATAATTTTATCTTCCCAAATTTAAAAATAAACACAAATACCCTGTTTTTTTTATTAAAATTATCTCAAATTTGGATATTAAAATTGTTGTCAAGACTCATTAAAATTTTATTCAATGAAAAAAGTAATTTTTTTTTCCTTCATTGCCTTTTTAATGCATTTTCATGCAAATTCTCAAAATATTAGCAAAGGCTTGGATTATATTGCCGAAAAAGAATACGATAAAGCTTATGAAATTTTTTCAGAGGCAATCAATGAAAATAAAGATCTTCCCGCAGCTCAGTTTGGTATGGCCAAGTTACTCACTGCGCAAAAATATCCTGGAATTAACTTCGATTCAGCATACATTTATTTAATGCGATCCGAAGCCAATCTGGATTCTTTGGATGCCAAAGAGCGAGATAAATACAAAGAAAAATATAATCTAACCAAAGCTTCTATTCGCAATTTAAAAAAGAAAGTTGATACCTATTCTTATGAACAAGTGAAAGCAAAAAATACTTTTGAAGCCTTCGATACGTATGCAAATATATATACGGATTCTGAACACTTTGCAGAAATAAGTAATTTAAGGAATGAACAAAAAATGCTTTTGACAGATACAGAAAATAAGGATTTAGATTTTTATAAAGCGTTTTTCGAGGAATACAGAAAATATGTCAGCCGATACAGTTTCAATAATAAAATAAAAAAGGCTTGGATGGACTTTTACAGGCTTTACACTGTAAACGATTTGGATAAAACACTGGAATTCGAAAAGTTATACCCTGATTTTCCTTCCAGAGATATTGTTTCTGCGGATAAAAGCAGGCTTTGGACTGATAAGTACAAGGCAGCTACGCCCAAAGGTACAATCGAAGAAATTGTGAATTTCGAAAATCAATATCCCAGTAATCCAATCAAAGACAAAATAAAAAAAGATAAGGAAAAGCTTTGGTTACCTTTTTATGATAATTATATTGCAAAAAATGGGTCAGCATCCGTATTCGAGTTTGAAAACAAATTTCCAGATTTTCCCTTCAAAGAAAAATTATTAAAAGATAAAGAGAAATACTGGATGCCCTATTACACAAAATATGTTGCAGATGGTAAATATCAAACTATTGTAGAGTTTGAACAGAAATATCCGGAGTGTCCCCTCAAAGACAAAATCAAAAAGGACAAAGAAAAAACATTCAAAGGCTTCTATGATGATTTCACCAAAGATGGTGAGCTATCTACATTGGAAGAATTCGAAACTTATTATGCCGATTCCATCAGTCGCGACTGGATAAAAGCAGATAGGGAAGTTTTTAGAAAAGGACGCGATATTTTTTACTATGGTACTTTTGATTCTGTAAAGGCACACGAGTATATGACCCAAGCTCCGACTAAAGATTTGGCCTATGTGTGTTTGCAAAAATTTTGTAAAGAGGCCATAACAAAAAAGAATTGGACACAAGCTTTGAACATCAGCAAAAAATACATTACTTGGATGAAAGGCCGAAACAAAAAATATGATGATTTTCTTACGCTTCTGCAGAGCAACGAAAATCCAATTCAAATAAGTAGCATCGGCGAAAAAGTCAACACGCTTGGCGATGAAATTATGCCGGTTATTTCAGCCGACAGCAAGAAGCTATTTTTCTGTGGCTCTGATCGGAGAGATCAATTGGGAGGAGAAGATATTTACATGTCCGAATTCCAAAATGGCGAATGGCAAAATCCTGTTCTTGTTCCCGGCCTCAATACCACAAACAACGAAGCAGCACTTTCTATTTCTGCCGATGGAAACCAAATGATAATCTTTGGATCTGCCGAAAATGGTGCAATATTATCGAGTCAGTTCACAACCCAGGGCTGGTCAAAACCAGAATTGGTTGCTGGTGTTAACTCACCTGCATTTGATGCAGATGCAATGATGAGTAGCGATGGAAATGCTTTGTTATTTGTTTCCGACAGAAAAGGAAACATCGGATTAAACAGACCCAAAAATAAATTTTATCATGGCGATTTTTGGGGGAATCTCGATATCTATGCCGCAATTAAAGAAAATGGCAAATGGAGCAAAATCGTCAATCTGGGAAAAAAAATCAATACTCCTTATTGTGAGCGCACTCCATTTCTACATCCCGATATGAAAACACTTTATTTTTGCTCCGATGGATATGCTGGTTTTGGAGGTTTGGATCTTTATAAATCCGTAAGAATGAACGACAGTTCTTGGACAGACTGGAGTCCTCCGGTAAATTTGGGAAAAGCAATAAACACAGCATACGATGACTGGGGTTTTGTTATTTCGACCGATGGCTCTAAAGCCTATTTTTCTCGTGAGGTAAATAAAAACCTTGATATTTTAAGTTTTGAATTATCGCAATTGGACAGACCCGAAGCGGTCGCCACAATATCGGGAAAAATCACCGACAATAAAAACAATCCATTGGAAGCCATTATTCGCTGGGAAGATCTTTCGACAGGTAAAGTTATCGGCGAACTGAAAAGTAATCCCACAGATGGAAATTATTTCATCGTGCTCCCGATGTCAAAAAATTATGGCTATTTTGTTTCCAAAGACAAATATTACCCTTCCTCCGGAAATATTGATCTGCGAAAAAAGACCAAAGTAGATGTTCTTCAAAATATTTCACTTACTGCATATCAGGAAATTATTCAGGAAGGCAAAGAAGTTCCATTAAAAAACCTCTTCTTTGAATACAATAAATCGGATATAAAATCAGAATCTTTTCCAGAATTGAATCGTTTGGTTTCTTTTCTGCAATCCAACCCGAGTCTGAAAATTGAGATCTCTGGACATACAGATAACCAAGGACTTGCAGCTACCAACCAAGCTCTTTCGGAGAACAGAGCCAAAGCCGTAAGATTGTATTTGATTGAGAAAAAAATAGCTGAATCGCGCATTTCAGCGGTTGGTTACGGATCAAGCAAACCCATAGCTTCGAACGATAATGATGAAGGAAAAGCACAAAATAGAAGGGTTGAAATAAAGGCCGTGAAATAATTCTGGAGAATCTCGAGTTATGAGGTAACTTGGGATTTTTATTCATTTTTTAATGTGAATGCTTTTTATGGACATAGCTTATATCCTGCATCGAAAGGCCTCCCACTCATTAAAAAAAATAGGCTGTCCTTCAATCAGACAGCCTATTGCTTCACACAATAGAGGGAACTTACATTTTTGTATAAACTTCAGCAGGACTGTCGTTTGTGTAATTTCCATCATTATTATCATCACTCAATAACGATAGCGTATTTCCGGTAACAGTGTATTGCATTTTGCCAACTTTAATTTTTATGATAATTCCAGAAGTTATGTTTATATATCTGGAGTATATCAACGTCTATTCCCATACCTAAAGTTGCATATTTTTCGCATTAATTTTAAATATTTATTATTAAGCAATTTAAGCAGATTGTTGCTTTACCTTTAAATAATGACAACATATTGATTTGCACTGATCTAGGAATTCTGGATTTATAATTCCAAACTGCATTTTTTACTTCACTTGGTTAGATGAACTAAAATGAGTGTAATTCGTGAGCAAACAAAAAACACTTGCGGATTTAAGGAATGACAGAAATCTACGAATTTTTAACATAGCTTCTGAAGATCTGAATTTGATATTTCTATCCATAAAAAAGGCTGCCCTGTTCGGACAGCCTCTTTTTTATGATAAGAAAAATCTTTTATCGACAAACGATTTTTGCGATTTCACCTTCTTGTGTTTTTGCATAATAAATTCCTTTGGCCAGTTCACCTACGGAAACACTTTGTGTATTCTTGAATTGTTTCACAACTTTTCCATCGATGGTCATAATTTGACCTGAAACAGTTTTGTTGAATTGTACAAAATCACCCCGAACAGGATTTGGATAAACAATCAGTTCTGTTTTGCTTGATGCCAATACATTCGATGAAACATAAACCCCTCCAATTTTTATTTTGAAAATTGAAAGTGAACTGGAAATTTCATTTGCAACCACCAAATAAGCTGAACCATCTGGGCTTTCTTCTGATCCGATGAAGTGCAATCCTTCAGGGCCTAAATCATCCAAATCTCCTGTGGCTGCAGTTCTGTTTACTTTATAATCTTCAAATACTGGATTTGCTGGATCTGTGATATTGTAAACCATCACTCCCCCAATTCTTTCTAAACCGATAAAAGCATAAGTCTGGCCTTCGATGGTGGCTATTTCTACCCCTTCTGGTTCTGGACCTTTGTTATCACTTCTATCTTTGGAAACTGCTGCCGAAGTTGAATTGTCTGCATTAAAAATGTTAGAATATGATTCGGAGGTATATCGCTCAAAATCATTCTTGCTGTCGTAAATCAAAGTTCCGGTAGTGTCCCAAATGGAGAATGAACGAGAACCGTATGTATAGATTTTATCATAATCGCCATCTGAATCTGTATCACCCAAGCTTTTGGTTGCTCTCAGATTGCCTGCAAGCATTGTGCTTTTTAAATCAGCAGCATTCGGATAGGCCGTGGCATCTAAGTTCATATCTTTAATCTTGATTTCTTCTTTGTATGATCCCCATTCTCTTGCATCACCTTCGTTGGCTGTAACCAGGTAGGTTTTTCCATTAACGTTATATGAACCAATTCCATCCGGTAAATAGAGACCCCAAATTTTATAGTTGGCTAAATTCACTGCAGTCGAAACATCTGAAAAATCTGAAGCATTTTCTATCAAGGAATAATCTTTGGAACCCAATGGAAAAATATTGGGATCAGACAATGATTCGTTAATAATCGTTTTGTTTATCAAGTCAATACCAACAATCGCATTGTTTTCTTGTAATGTTACGTATGCATATTTTGAGTCATCAGAAAATGTAATATATTCAGGTTCAAGATCTTGAGCTACTGTACTGTTTCCTGCACCGTTGAAATTACCATAAATGCGAACGCCCATCATCATCAATTCGGGTTTAAACATATTGAGACTTGTAAAACCAACTTGTGTCACATTTGCCTGAGTAATATTGGCCACGCCACCTGAAATGTCTATGATAGAAATTGAACCTTCGGGATCAATAACAAAATCATTTCCGGGTTCGCCTTCATTAGCGGTTAAAACTTTATTTCCGTCTGGGGTAAAAGTTACCATATCGGGTTGCATTCCGACTTCTATTTGGTTGATCAAACTTCCATTGCTTGCATTGAAAAAATATACTTTGCCTGCAACGCCTTTTGTTGCATTTTCAACAGCAGCCGCTACTATGCCATTATGCGCCCCAACGCTATTGACAAGACCATAAGAAGCTAAATCTATTGGAGTACCCAAAACCGGTGAAGCAGGATTGCTGAAATCTATCACTTCAATATTATTTCCTGTTATGTTTGCGGCAAATAATTTCATTGAATTTTCATCATAAGCGACAATTTCTGCAGACTCGCCATCTTGTTTTTGAATGCTTGTAACATATTCCAATTCTAAATCACTATTAGGATTCAAAGCTGTTCTGTCATTATCTTTGATTAAGATATTGTGTTTCGCTTTTGTTCCTACATTGCAGTTTACAAAATTACCGAGTTTGATGACCAAATATTCATCAGCTTCAATATTTCCATCATTGACAATATTAATTACTGCATTTTGAGAAGCCGTTGAGCTTACCGGAAATGTAATTGTTGTGGCAGAAATTGTATAATCATCCGTTCCTGTGGCAGTTCCTGATGAAACAATTACGTCAACACTTGCTGTTGTGCTTGGAGCACCTGATATATTTAATGCAACATTTACTGATCCAGACGTTTCTTGAGTTGCAGTAACATCACTAGCAAAACTAACAGAATAAATTGTTTGATTCGTTATGGTAATATTTTTTGTTCCAGATACATTTGAACCATCCTTTGCTGTAGCTTTTACTTCTACATCTCCATCGGAAACAGCCTGTAATAAACCATCCACCGTAATTGTTGCACCTGTACCTGTAACACTCCATGTTACTGCTTTATTTGTTGCACCAGAAGGAAGAACTTCAGCGCTCATTTGTAATGTTCCTCCATAAGTTGTGATTGTAGATGCTCCTCCAGCACCGGTTACAGTAATAGACGAAACCAATGTAGGACTGCCTACTGTTAGTAAACTTGTCGCGGTAGCTAGTCCGTATTCGCCAAAACCATTTTGCGTGGCTGTGATGTTTGCTGTTCCTTCTCCTACAATATGGATTTTTCCATCACCTGTTATGGTTGCCACACTTGCATTATCACTTGAGAAAGTCAAACTTCCACCTGAAGTAGCACTTGCAGAAGGTGTGAAATCGGCATCTCCCACAGTAGCTATAATAGGAGCAAATGTGATGGTTTGTTTTAATTCTGGAGAAAAAGCAAGTCCCCTGAAATATGTATTGGCAGATGGAGCTGCAATGCTTGAGGGTGTTCCTGATAGTACACCATTATAATCTGTGTTATCAGTTAAAGCAAAGATTCCTGTCGGGGTTGAAATATATAAACTTACAGAGGTTCCTGAAGCAGAACCAATTATTCCTGTAGGGCCGCTTATGGATACTGTACCAGAAAGCGTCCAGGTACCGGCATTATCATAATACTTATCTATTGAGCCTGAATTGGTTGTATATATTACATTGTGACCGGAAACTGATGCCATAAAAAAGCTATAAGGAGAAAAAGGAGCGGCAATAGGTATTCCATTTAGTTGGGTTAGTGCTGGTGTTCCCGAATTTGGAAGCCCTGCACCTACTGTTACCAATCTAGTTGTTCCAGATCCTGAGGTTGCATATAATTGACCATTGTAAATATTTACCTGTCTGAAATTAGTGGCAGAAGTAGTTAGGATAGTAGCTGTAGTAGATCCAATTGTAGCATAACATATACCATTTGCACCTCCAGCTCCCCATAAGTCTGTACCATTTGTACTTGTGGCGGATCTAAAATTGTTTCCACTTGAAAAATTTGTAAGAGCTGTGCTTGTGTTTATGTTTTCATTTTTGTCAACTACTGCGATAACCCTTGGCAATGTAGAGCTTGCAACTGATGCAGCACCTATACTTGCATAGTAACCTGTAGTAATAAGGTATTGACGATCTTCTGAACGATTGAGTAATCCTTCGGATGAAGCAGTTCCACTTGCAACCATTGATGCATTGCTTCCACTCGCAACTGTAGGCAAAGCAACAGATTGAACAAATGATCCTGCTGTGGTATATTCATCTAAAAATACAGCAGTTCCTGCACTTGATAATGCTGATACCCCATCACCAACCCTATAAACTACAAGATTTCCGCGTGTAAATTGCGCAGAACTATTTTGGCAAATCAAAAGCATCATTCCCGATAATATCCATACCAGCATATTGAAATGCTTTTTCTGGAAACTGGATAAAAACTTGTAAAATTGTTTCATTGTTCTCATAAGCTTGAATATAAATTATTTATAAAAAAAATTAAATTTTAGAATTGTTTAAAAGATTTTGTATGTTGAAAATGATCCATATCTATGTGAATTTCAGATAGGGTAAAATTGGAAATTTGAGGCGAAATTACTTATGCAATCTTATCTAATAATAAAACTTACATAAATAAAACTTTACTATATTGTAAAGGGATTGTTCATTTGTGATTCAAAAATAAACTTATTGCTGAAAAAAAAATCGCCTGAAATATTTTACTTGCTTAAAACAACGATTTCGGAATCAAGCACTTTATAAAATGAATTAAAAAAAATATCTTTTATTTTATTTTTTTCCTTAAATTAATTTGCGTATATTTGAGTTATTCATATTTTTGCGCTCCAAATTTTTTAACAAGGAGTAATAATGATTATAGTACCCATTAAAGAAAGCGAGAACCTGGAAAGGGCCTTGAAAAAATTCAAGCGTAAATTTGAAAAAACAGGCGTAATCAAAGAATTACGTGAGCGTCAGGCGTTTAAAAAGTATTCTGTTAGACGTAGAGAAGAAATTAAAAAAGCGATCTACGTTCAAGGTATGCAACAAGACAAAGACGAATTATAGTTTTTGGTGAAAACAGCCCGACGATTATTTCATAGATCGTAGGAAAATGTTAGATGATTTTGGATTTTTAGAGCATTTGCGTTCTGAGAAGAGATTCTCGGATAATACATTGATTGCTTACAAAAATGACTTAATGCAATGGTTTGATTATCTGGGAAAAACCGGGGTAAGTGATCCTGTTTGTGTTTCTCACAAAGATATTCGACAATGGCTTGGGAGGCTCATACAGTCAGATTACTGTGCCAAATCTGTGGTTCGTAAGTTGTCCACTCTGAAATCTTTCTATAAATATTTGGTAAAATCAGGGAGCATCAAAAGTAATCCTGCGGGAAAGCTTTTTTCGCCTAAAATAAAAAAGGAATTACCTGTTTTTATTGATCAAAACAATATAAATAATTTATTGTCAAATTCTTACGCTGGCTATTTTTCAAATAGCTTCGAAGGAATTCGCGACAAGTTTGTAATCGATGTTCTGTATTGTACTGGAATGCGTGTGAGTGAATTGATAAGTCTGAATTTATCTGATGTTGATTTTTCACGAAAAATGTTAAAAGTTACAGGTAAAAGAAAAAAAGAGCGACTCTTGCCTTTAAGTTCTTGTTTGTTAGAAAACCTACAGGATTATTTAAAATCGGTGCAGAGCCATTTTTTGATGCAAGAAGATTCTGATGCGCTTGTTTTAACCGATCAGGGTAAAAGAGCATATCCCAAACTTATTGGGAGAATCACAAAAAAATATCTTCTGTTTATTACTTCACAGAAAAAAACAAACCCGCATGTATTGCGGCATACTTTTGCGACTCACTTATTGAATAATGGTGCAAGTTTGAGTGCCATTAAAGAGTTGCTTGGGCATGAAAGTATAGCAGCCACGCAGGTATATACACATAATACATACGAGAAATTAAAATCAGTTTATAAACTTGCTCATCCAAGAGCATAAATTTGAGATAAGGCTATGAAGATAAACATTAGTTCAGTACATTTTGATGCAGATACAAAGCTTCTCGAATTTATTGAGAGTAAAGTTAGTAAGTTAACCGTATTTGCAGATGATATCGTATCATCAGAGGTGCATCTTAAACTTGATAATGCAACAAATGCAGAGAATAAAGTTTGCAATATCAAACTTGAAATCAAAGGAAATGATTTATTTGCCGAAAAGCAATCTAAATCATTTGAAGAAGCAGTTGATGAAGTTGTCGAGGCTTTAAAGAAACAATTGACAAAAAGAAAAGATAAATTGAAAAAATAATAAAAATATTTTCAAAAAAGTTTTGAGAGTTTTTTTTAATGCATATATTTGCAACCCGAAAAAATCGGAAACAGAATTCAAAACTTGCCAAATAACAATGGCAAGAAAAGAAAAGAGAATAAAAGTTCATTGAATAAAAAGCCGGAGTAGCTCAGTTGGCCAGAGCAGTTGATTTGTAATCATCAGGTCGTGGGTTCGAATCCCTCCTTCGGCTCCTTGAATAAACCAAAATATAATTGGGGAGATACCAAAGTGGCCAACTGGGGTAGACTGTAAATCTATTGGCTTAGCCTTCGGAGGTTCGAATCCTTCTCTCCCCACTTTAATATTTTAACTTTCGGTTGAAAATTTTCAATTGAATATTAGCGGGAATAGCTCAGTCGGTAGAGCGTCAGCCTTCCAAGCTGAAGGTCGCGGGTTCGAACCTCGTTTCCCGCTCTTTTTTTCAACAGTAATTTGTGTTGTCGGAAAAAGCGAACTTGATACCTGAGATATGAAAATGCCGATGTAGCTCAGGGGTAGAGCACTTCCTTGGTAAGGAAGGGGTCATGGGTTCAATTCCCATCATTGGCTCATTGTATAAAATAAAGAAAAAATAAAGTTTATTAAAACCCTTAATTTCATTTTAAAATGGCTGTAAAAGAAAAATTCGATAGGTCAAAACCGCACGTAAACATTGGTACAATCGGGCACGTTGACCACGGAAAAACCACTTTGACATCAGCGATTACCGTTGTTTTGGCTGAGCAAGGTCTTGCTGTTGTAAAAGACTTCGACTCAATCGACAATGCTCCTGAGGAAAAAGAAAGAGGTATTACTATCAACACAGCACACGTTGAATACTCTACGAAAGCTCGTCACTATGCACACGTGGATTGTCCTGGTCACGCTGACTATGTTAAAAACATGGTTACAGGTGCTGCCCAAATGGACGGTGCTATCCTTGTTGTTGCTGGTACCGATGGCCCTATGCCACAAACCAGAGAACACATTCTTTTGGCGCGTCAGGTAAATGTTCCAAAAATCGTTGTATTCATCAACAAAGTTGACTTGGTTGACGATCCTGAAATACTTGACCTAGTTGAAATGGAAGTAAGAGAATTACTAACTTTTTACAAATATGAGGGTGATGATGCCCCTGTTATCAGAGGTTCTGCACTTGGTGCAATGAACGGTGAAAAGCAATGGAAAGATAAGGTTATTGAACTAATGGATGCAGTGGATAGCTTTATTCCTATCCCTCCCAGAGATGTTGAAAAACCATTCTTGATGCCTGTCGAAGACGTTTTCTCTATTACAGGACGTGGAACTGTTGCTACAGGTAGAATCGAAACAGGTGTTGTTAAAACAGGCGAGGAAGTTGAACTTGTTGGTTTGGGTACTGAAAAATTCAAATCAGTTTGTACCGGAGTTGAAATGTTCCGTAAAATTCTTGACCGTGGTGAAGCTGGTGACAACGTTGGTCTTCTTCTCCGTGGTGTTGATAAAAAACAAATCAAAAGAGGTATGGTTATAGCTAAACCTGGCTCAATCACTCCTCACGAACACTTCAAAGCTGAAGTGTATATCTTGAAAAAAGAAGAAGGTGGACGTCACACTCCATTCCACAATAACTACAGACCACAATTCTATCTCCGTACCCTTGATATTACCGGAGAAATTATGTTGCCTGCAGGAGTTGAAATGGTTATGCCTGGTGATAACGTTACTATCGAAGTAAAACTTATTTACCCTGTTGCTATGGCTCAAGGTTTAAGATTTGCTATTCGCGAAGGTGGTAGAACCGTTGGAGCTGGTCAGGTTATTGAAATTCTTGACTAAATTAGTATAATAATATATTAAATTTTCCAAGACAGTATCTAACTTTGTTATGATGCTGTCTTTGGATTCTATACACGGGTGTAGCTCAGTTGGTAGAGCACTGGTCTCCAAAACCAGGTGTCGGGAGTTCGAGTCTCTCCTCCCGTGCAAAGATTCAAAAAAATGAAAAAGATAAAAGCATATATTAACGAAGCAATCAACGAATTACTTCATAAAGTAACCTGGCCTACTTGGGCGGAATTGCAAAGTAGTGCTATCGTTGTGATGATAGCATCTGTACTTATTTCGATTCTGGTCTTCGGAATGGATACGAGTTTTCGTTTTATTATGAAGTTTATTTACGGTATGTTTTACTAAACTGATGCATCCCTTTGGGGAAAAGGGGGAACTGAAAAATGTCGGAAGAGAAAAAAGAATATGAAAAGAAGTGGTATGTAATCAGAGCTGTAGGTGGAAAGGAAAAAAAAGTAAAAGAACAGATCGAAAACGAAATAATCCAATCCAATTTGCAAGATTACATTGCTCAGGTTTTAATTCCTACTGAAAAAGTTTACCAAATTAAAAATGGTAAAAAAGTAAGTAAAGAAAGAAGCTACTACCCTGGATACATTTTAATAGAAGCAGCATTAATTGGAGAAGTTCCCCATATTTTAAAAAATATAACGAACGTCATCAGTTTCTTAGGTGCTGAGAAAGGAAGTGATCCAGTACCTTTGAGATTATCGGAAGTAAATCGTATTTTAGGTAGAGTCGATGAGCTTAGTGGTCGCGATGAAGAACTCAATACTCCTTATTTTGTTGGTGAAATGGTTAAAGTTATTGACGGACCTTTCAACAGTTTTACCGGTGTGATCGAAGAGGTAAACAACGAAAAGAAAAAGTTAAAAGTAATGGTCAAGATCTTTGGAAGAAAGATTCCTGTCGAACTGAGTTTTATGCAGGTCGAAAAAGAATAAATATTCCACTGTTTATTATATAGGTTCTTAGAAAGTTAATTTAAATGTAGCAATGGCGAAAGAAGTATCTGGGATAATTAAGCTGCAAATTAAGGGTGGAGCGGCAAATCCGTCACCACCTGTAGGACCGGCCTTGGGTTCCAAAGGTGTAAACATCATGGAATTTTGTAAGCAATTCAATGCGAGAACCCAAAAGAGTGCCGGGAAGCTGATCCCCGTTGTCATTAGTGTTTACGCAGACAAAAGTTTCGACTTTGTCACCAAAACACCACCCGTACCTGTGCAACTCATTGAGTTTGCCAATATAAAGGGTGGGTCTCCTGAACCCAACAGAAAAAAGATTGGTTCAGTTTCCTGGGAACAGGTTGTAGAAATTGCAAATGAAAAAATGCCGGATCTTAACTGCTTTGAAGTTAAATCTGCTGTAAAAATGGTTGCCGGTACTGCTCGAAGTATGGGTATCACGATCTCTGGCACACCACCTCAATTTTAAAAAAGAAAATTGCTATGACAAGAATTAGTAAAAAAAGGAAGGTGGCTCTATCTAAGATTGAGCCAGGAAAGCAATATTCTCTTAAAGATGCATCGAATTTAGTTAAAGACATTACTTTCACAAAATTCGATTCTTCTGTTGATTTGGATGTGCGTTTGGGTGTCGATCCTCGTAAAGCGAACCAAATGGTACGCGGTGTTGTTACCTTACCTCACGGTACGGGTAAAGAGAAAAAAGTATTGGTTTTATGTACACCAGAAAAAGAAGAAGAAGCAAAAGCTGCTGGCGCTGATTTGGTCGGTTTGGACGAATACATTGAAAAAATTAAAGGTGGTTGGACTGATGTTGATGTCATTATTACTATGCCGTCAGTAATGGGAAAGGTTGGTGCCTTGGGTAGAATATTAGGTCCCAGAGGTTTAATGCCTAATCCCAAAACTGGTACTGTAACGATGGATGTCGGTAATGCGGTAAAGGAGGTGAAATTGGGTAAGATTGATTTTAAAGTAGATAAATTTGGAATCATCCACTCATCTATCGGAAAAGTTTCTTTTACAAAAGAGAAAATTACTGAAAACGCTAAAGAATTCTTAAAAACGATTCTGAAATTAAAGCCTTCATCTGCAAAAGGTACTTACATGAAAAGCATTTGCATGTCGAGCACTATGAGTCCTGGAATTTCTGTGGATGTAAAATCAATAGAAGAATAATCTAATCAGATAAAAATTGACAGAGATGAAAAAAGATGAGAAAGTAAAGATAATCGATACATTATCTGAAAAGATTAAAAGTTACCAAAACTTTTATTTGGCTGATATTTCTGATTTAGACGCCGTGGACACAAGCTCACTTCGCAGATTGTGCCATAAAAGTGGAATTAAATTGGTTGTTGTCAAGAATACTCTTTTGTATAAAGCTATCGAAAAAAATGTATCCCAAGCAACTGATTTGAAAGATGTTCTTAAAGGGCATACCTCCGTTATGTTTTGTGAAGATGTAAACAAACCTGCAAAGATAATAAAGGAGTTCAGAAGAACGAATAAAAAGCCTATTTTAAAAGCTGCTTATGTTCAGGAATCTTTATATATTGGTGATAGCAATCTTGATGCATTAATCAACCTGAAATCTAAGAATGATTTGATTGGCGATATTATTCTCGCTCTCCAATCTCCAGCCAAGAATGTTATTTCTGCATTGCTTTCAGGTGGAAATACATTGCATGGTATCTTAGAAACATTAGAGAAAAAACAAGAATAATAAATCATTTATTTGTACAAATAATTTTTAAAATCCTTTGAAAAATGGCAGATTTAAAAGCGTTTGCGGAACAATTAGTAAATTTGACTGTAAAAGAAGTTAGCGAATTAGCAAAAATTCTTAAAGATGAATATGGAATAGAGCCTACCGCTGCTGCTGCGGTTGTAGCTGCTGCTCCTGCTGCTGGCGCTGGTGATGGTGGCGCTGTTGTTGCTGAAAAAACCGAATTCGATGTTATATTGAAACATCCTGGTGGCGCAAAATTACAAATTGTTAAACTTGTAAAAGAGCTTACCGGATTAGGTTTGAAAGAATCTAAAGAACTTGTTGATGCTGCACCTAAAGCAGTAAAAGAAAAAGTTTCAAAAGAAGAAGCTGAAGGAATTGCAGCTCAATTGAAAGAAGCCGGTGCTGAAGTAGAGGTAAAATAATTGAATTACCTAACTTTCAAATTTATAATAGGTTTAGAGTCTTATCCATCAGGTAAGGACTCTAAGCCTTTTTGCTGTTTATTTAAAGGTACAATTCTAAACAAAAATTCATGACGTTTCCAAACGAAAGAATCAGTTTTGCCTCCAATAAAAATCTGCTGAGATACCCAGATTTTTTAGAGGTTCAAATCGCATCATTTTACGACTTTTTTCAACTGGATTCAACTGCTGAAAGACGCAAGCAGGAGGGGCTTTACAAAGTATTCCAGGAAAATTTTCCAATTACCGATACCAGAAATAATTTTGTACTCGAGTTTATCGATTATTTCATTGATCCACCCAGATACACAATTGATGAATGTATTGAAAGAGGCTTAACTTTTAGTGTACCATTGAAAGCTAAACTGAAACTCTATTGCACTGATCCTGACCATGAAGATTTTGAAACAATTATTCAGGATGTTTACTTAGGGACGATTCCTTATATGACTCCCAAAGGAACCTTCGTGATCAACGGTGCTGAAAGAGTTATCGTTTCACAATTACACCGATCTCCCGGAGTTTTCTTCGGACAAAGTTTACATACCAATGGCACAAAACTCTATTCTGCCAGAATCATTCCTTTCAAAGGTTCTTGGATAGAATTTGCTACGGATGTAAACAATGTAATGTATGCTTACATAGATCGAAAGAAAAAACTTCCCGTTACTACACTTCTACGGGCAATTGGATTCGAAAGCGATAAAGATATTTTGCAAATTTTCGACCTGGCTGAAGAAGTTAAGGTATCGAAAGCGACTTTGAAAAAATATATTGGTAATAAACTTGCTGCCCGCGTTTTAAGATCTTGGGTAGAAGACTTTGTTGATGAGGATACAGGGGAAGTTGTTTCCATAGAAAGAAATGAGGTGATCATTGAAAGAGAAACCATTTTGTCAGAGGAGCATATCGATGAGATTGTGGATTCTGGTACAAAGACGGTTCTTATTCATAAAGATGCACCCACTGGCGTTGACTTTTCTATCATTTATAATACTTTACAAAAAGATCCTTGTAATTCAGAAAAAGAAGCGGTCGTGCATATCTACCGTCAGCTTAGGAATTCAGATCCTCCTGATGATGCCACAGCAAGAGACGTGATCGAAAAACTTTTCTTCTCGGATAAAAGATACGATCTCGGTGATGTTGGGCGCTATCGCTTAAATAAAAAATTAGGTCTTGATATTGAAATGAAGGTTAAAATTTTAACCAAAGAAGACATCATCAAGATTATAAAATATTTAATTGAATTAATCAATTCGAAGACAGACGTCGATGATATTGACCACTTGTCAAATCGTCGTGTGAGAACCGTTGGTGAACAACTTTTTGCTCAGTTTGGTGTTGGGCTTGCACGTATGGCCAGAACCATCAGAGAACGAATGAATGTTCGTGATAATGAGGTTTTTACTCCTATTGATCTGATTAATTCTAAAACACTTTCTTCGGTTATAAACTCATTTTTTGGCACAAACCAGTTGTCTCAATTTATGGATCAAACAAATCCTTTGGCGGAAATGACCCATAAACGAAGACTTTCTGCGTTGGGACCAGGTGGATTGTCCAGAGAAAGAGCGGGCTTTGAGGTTCGTGACGTTCACTTTACGCACTATGGTCGTTTGTGTCCTATCGAAACCCCAGAAGGTCCAAACATCGGGCTAATTTCATCCCTTTGCGTTTACGCAAAAATCAATGAATTGGGCTTCATCGAAACACCTTACCGAAAAGTTAACCATGGAAAAGTTAACCTTACCAGTGAAGGAATTATTTATTTGAGTGCTGAAGAAGAAGAATCTAAGGTTATTGCACAGGCAAATGCAGCCATCGATGACAATGGCGATTTCATTGAACCTCGCATAAAGGCTCGTTACAATGGCGATTTTCCCGTAACCGATGGTGAAGGAATTAATCTCATGGACGTTGCACCTAATCAAATCGCTTCGATTGCAGCATCGTTGATTCCATTTTTGGAACATGATGATGCTAACCGTGCGTTGATGGGATCGAACATGATGCGCCAAGCGGTACCTCTGATTGATCCTGAAGCTCCCGTTGTTGGTACGGGAATTGAACATCAGGTGATTTATGATTCAAGAATTCATTTGATTTCTGAAGCTGATGGTGTTATTGAAAAAGTCGATGCCAATGAAATAGAAATTCGCTATTTTAGATCTGAAGAAGAACGCTTCGTTAGTTTCGATGGTGATACGAAAAAATATAAAATTCTGAAATTCCAAAAAACAAATCAGAATACTTGTGTGAATCTTCGTCCTGTCGTAAAAAAAGGACAGCAAGTTTCTAAAGGCCAAATGCTTACAGAAGGATATGCTACCAAAGGAGGTGAACTCGCTTTAGGTAGAAATCTTAAGGTGGCTTTCATGCCTTGGAAGGGTAACAACTTCGAGGATGCTATCGTTCTTTCTGAAAAACTCGTAAGGGATGATGTGTTTACTTCGGTTCATATCGATGAATATATTTTGGAAGTTCGTGATACAAAAAGAGGTTTGGAAGAGCTTACGGCCGACATTCCTAATGTTAGTGAAGAAGCAACAAAAAATCTGGATGAAAATGGTCTGATTCGAATAGGAGCAGAAGTTCAACCTGGTGACATTCTTATTGGTAAGATTACCCCTAAAGGAGAATCTGATCCAACTCCCGAAGAAAAACTTTTGAGAGCAATTTTTGGAGATAAAGCGGGCGATGTCAAAGATGCTTCTCTTAAAGCACCCCCTTCATTGGCAGGTGTGGTTATCGATAAAAAGCTTTTTTCACGATCCATTAAAGATCGAAAAGTAAAAACACTCGATAAACCTTTTTTAGCAAAAATTGAAAAGGAATTTCAAAAAGAAGTTGATGATCTTCGCGATAAGCTTGTGAGCAAATTGATGGAAATTGTTAACGGAAAAACCTCACAAGGCGTTAAAGACTACTATAATGCCGATGTAATTGGAAAAGGCGTTAAATTCACCGAGAAGCTTTTGTCTGAACTCGATTATTTGAATATTAATCCAAATAAATGGACAACAGACAAACAAAAGAACGATTTAGTCCGAACAGTTATTCATAATTATATCGCACGTTTCAAGGAGCTTGATGGCAATTTTAAACGGAAGAAATATAATGTTTCAGTCGGTGATGAATTACCTATCGGAATTGTTCAGTTGGCCAAAGTTTATATTGCTAAAAAACGTAAAGTTAAAGTTGGCGATAAAATGGCGGGTAGGCACGGAAATAAAGGGATTGTGGCAAGAATTGTTCGTCCTGAAGAAATGCCTTTCCTTGAGGATGGAACTCCGGTTGATATCGTTCTGAATCCACTGGGTGTGCCATCTCGGATGAACCTCGGACAGATTTATGAAACGGTCTTGGGTTGGGCTGGCATCGAGATGGGAGTCAAGTTTGCTACACCTATTTTTGATGGGGCTACATTGGACGAAATTACGAGCTATACAGATAAAGCAGGAGTGCCCAGATATGGTAAAACTTATCTGTGTGACGGAGGTACAGGCGAAAGATTCGATCAACCTGCAACGGTTGGTGTTATCTATATGCTTAAACTTGGACACATGGTAGATGACAAAATGCATGCTCGTTCAATCGGACCATATTCACTTATTACACAGCAACCTTTGGGTGGTAAAGCTCAATTTGGTGGTCAGCGTTTCGGGGAAATGGAAGTTTGGGCTCTCGAGGCATTCGGTGCAGCGCATATTTTACAAGAAATTCTAACAGTGAAATCCGATGATGTTATCGGAAGAGCTAAAACTTACGAAGCAATTGTAAAAGGCGAACCTATTCCTACCGCTGGCGTTCCTGAATCGCTTAACGTATTGATTCATGAACTTCGCGGTTTAGGTCTTAGCATCAATCTTATTTAATATTTTTAGAAACCGCTTCGGCGGTTTTTAAAAACTTTTATCACAAAATACCATTTTTTATATGGCATTCAAAAGAGATAATAAAATAAAAAGCAGTTTTACCAAAATAGCGATCAGTTTGGCATCGCCTGAAGAGATTCTTGAAAGATCTAGTGGTGAAGTTCTTAAGCCTGAAACAATCAATTATCGCACCTACAAACCTGAAAGGGATGGTCTTTTTTGCGAAAGAATATTTGGTCCGGTAAAAGATTTCGAATGCCACTGCGGTAAATACAAACGAATTCGCTACAAAGGAATCGTTTGCGACCGTTGTGGGGTAGAAGTGACGGAGAAAAAAGTTCGTAGAGAGCGTATGGGACACATTTCATTGGTAGTTCCTGTTGCCCATATTTGGTACTTCAGAACACTACCCAGTAAAATGGGATACCTCCTAGGTTTACCTGGAAAAAAACTCGATGCGATCGTATATTACGAAAGGTATGTTGTTATTCAACCTGGTGTAAAATCACAAGATGGTGTAAAAGCGCATGATTTTCTCACTGAAGAAGAATACCTTGAGATTGTAGAAACACTTCCTAAGGAAAATCAACTTTTGGAAGATGATGATCCCAATAAGTTTATCGCTAAAATGGGAGCAGAGGCATTGTATGATCTTTTGTTGAGATTAGACCTTGATGAACTTTCTTATTCATTGAGAGATAAGGCCAACAAGGAAACCTCGCAACAAAGAAAAGCAGATGCTTTGAAAAGACTTCAAATTGTTTCTGCTTTTAGAGAATCGAAGCATGTTAATCTACCTCAATGGATGATTATCAAAGTAGTTCCTATTATTCCGCCTGAACTTAGACCTTTGGTTCCTTTGGATGGCGGTCGATTTGCTACATCAGATTTAAATGATTTGTATCGTAGGGTAATTATAAGGAACAATCGTCTTAAGCGTCTGATTGAAATCAAAGCGCCCGAGGTAATTCTTCGAAACGAGAAACGGATGCTTCAAGAAGCAGTCGATTCTTTGTTCGATAATTCAAGAAAAGCAAATGCTGTAAAAACAGATGCGAACAGACCATTGAAGTCTTTGAGCGATAGCTTAAAAGGTAAACAAGGTCGTTTCCGTCAAAATCTTTTGGGTAAACGGGTTGACTATTCTGCACGTTCCGTCATTGTTGTGGGACCTGAATTACAATTGCATGAGTGCGGATTGCCCAAAGATATGGCAGCAGAACTTTACAAACCATTCATTATTCGTAAGCTGATTGAACGAGGCATCGTAAAGACTGTTAAATCTGCCAAGAAAATTGTTGATAGAAAAGATCCTGTTGTTTGGGATATTTTAGAGAATGTTTTGAAAGGTCATCCTGTGTTATTGAACCGTGCGCCAACATTGCACAGACTTGGTATTCAGGCTTTTCAACCTAAATTAATTGAAGGTAAAGCGATACAATTGCATCCTTTGGTTTGTACTGCTTTCAATGCTGACTTTGACGGTGACCAGATGGCTGTGCATCTTCCCCTTGGAAATGCCGCAGTGCTTGAGGCTCAATTGTTGATGCTGGCTTCTCATAATATTCTTAATCCCGCCAATGGTGCTCCTATCACGGTTCCTTCGCAGGATATGGTTCTTGGTTTGTATTACATTACAAAGCAAAGAGTTAGCGATGCGAACAATCGTGTAAAAGGAGAAGGGAAGATTTTCTATTCACCGGAGGAAGTTATCATTGCTTACAATGAAGGCCAACTAGACTTGCACGCAATGCTCAAGGTGAAAATACTTGATTATGAAAATGATCAACCTATAGAGCGAATCATTGAAACAAGTTGCGGTAGAGTATTATTCAATCAGGTTGTTCCAAAAGGAGTTGGATATATTAATACACTACTAACGAAAAAAGCGCTGAGAGATATTATCGGAAACGTACTGAAAAAGTGCGGAACTTCTGCAACAGCAAATTTTCTTGATGCTATCAAAAATCTTGGATTTATGATGGCTTTCAGAGGTGGTTTGTCTTTTAATCTCGATGATGTAATTATTCCCGCTGCAAAAGAAGAACTTGTTCAAAATGGTTATAATGAAGTTGAAGAGGTAATGAACAACTATAACATGGGGGTTATTACCAACAACGAAAGATATAATCAGATTATTGACATCTGGACACACACAAATGCCAAGCTAACCCAAATTCTGATGGCGCAACTTTCGACAGATCGCCAAGGATTCAACTCTGTTTACATGATGCTTGATTCTGGAGCGCGGGGTTCAAAAGAGCAAATTCGACAGTTGTCGGGTATGCGGGGCTTGATGGCTAAACCTCAAAAATCGGGTGCTACAGGAAACGAAATTATTGAAAACCCAATTCTTGCAAACTTTAAAGAGGGATTGTCTGTATTGGAATACTTTATTTCAACGCACGGTGCTCGTAAAGGGTTGGCTGATACTGCGTTAAAAACTGCGGATGCAGGATATTTAACACGTCGTCTGGTTGACGTTTCTCAAGATGTGATTGTTTCATCAGCAGATTGTGGTACACTTCGTGGACTTGTGGCTACTGCACTTAAAAAAGGCGATGAACTTGTTGAAACACTTTATGATAGAATTTTAGGTCGAGTTGCTTTGCACGATATTTATCATCCTTTAACAGGGGAATTAATTATAAGTGGAGGTGAAGAACTCAAAGAAGACGTTTGCGAAATAATTGAAAATTCTCCTATAGAACAGGTTGAAATACGTTCTGTGTTAACTTGCGAGGCAGAGAAGGGAACATGTGCGAAATGTTATGGACGTAATCTGGCTACAGCAAAAATGGTTCAAAATGGTGAAGCGGTTGGTGTTATTGCAGCACAGTCAATCGGAGAACCAGGTACTCAGCTTACATTGCGTACTTTCCACGTTGGGGGTACTGCGGTGAACATACAAACAGAATCAAAAGTGATTGCCCGATACGAAGGAATTGCCGAATTTGAAGAAATAAGGACTGTTCAGGCTGCAGATGGCCCTGATAAAAGGAGCATCGATATTGTTATTTCCCGTCAATCGGAAATCAGAATTATTGATAAAAATACCAATATCATTCTTTCAAGTCATAACATTCCTTACGGTTCTAAACTTTATATTAAAAATGGCTCTGAGGTAAAGAAAGACGAAATTATATGCGAGTGGGATCCCTATAATGCTGTAATTATATCGGAATCTTCCGGGGTTGTTAAATTCGATTCAATTATTGATGGTATCACCTTCAAAGAAGAATCTGATGAAACCACAGGTTTCCGTGAAAAAGTGATTATTGAATCAAAGGACAAAACTAAAAATCCATTATTGATCATAAAAAATAGTGCAGGAGAGGAGCTTAATTCCTACAACTTGCCTGTAGGTGCGCACATTGTGGTACACGAAGATGATAAAGTCAATTCTGGAGATATTTTGGTAAAAATTCCACGTGCAATTGGTAAATCTGGCGATATCACAGGTGGTTTACCCCGTGTAACGGAATTGTTTGAAGCGAGAAATCCCTCAAATCCTGCTATTGTTTCTGAAATCGATGGCGAAGTTGAATTTGGAAAAATTAAAAGAGGAAACAGGGAAATTATTGTTAAGTCAAGAACAGGTGAAATTAAGAAATACCTTGTTCCTCTTTCCAAACAAATTCTGGTTCAGCCAAATGACTACGTTAAAGCTGGAACACCTTTATCGGATGGTGCTATTACTCCTTCTGATATTCTTGCAATCAAAGGACCAACCAAAGTTCAGGAATATATTGTAAACGAAATTCAGGAAGTTTATCGTTTGCAAGGTGTGAAAATTAATGACAAACACTACGAAATTATTGTTCGTCAAATGATGCGTAAGGTCGAAATTGAAGATCCTGGCGATACAAAATTCCTCGAAAAACAAGTTGTGGATAAATGGGAATTTATGGCTGAAAATGATGCTACTTATGGTAAGAAAATTGTTGTAGATCCAGGTGATTCACAAACATTGAAAGCTGGACAGACGATCACTGCGAGAAAGTTAAGGGATGAAAATTCGTTGCTTAAGAGAAGGGATTTGAAACCAGTAACATCCAGAGATGCAATTCCGGCTACTTCAAACCAAATCTTGCAAGGTATCACAAAGGCTGCACTACAAACACATAGCTTTATGTCTGCCGCTTCGTTCCAAGAAACTACAAAAGTTCTCAACGAGGCTGCTGTTCACGGAAAAGTCGATGAATTAGAAGGACTCAAAGAGAATGTAATTGTTGGACACCTGATTCCGGCTGGTACTGGTTTAAGGGAGTACGAAAAGATTGTGGTTGGATCTAAGGAAGAATATGATTCTCTTGAAAATAAACGAAACTAATTAAATTTTAAAAAGTTTATTATGAACGAAAAAAAACAAGAGCATATTAATATTGAATTGACAGAGAAAATAGCGCAAGGAATTTATTCTAATTTGGCGATCATTACTCATTCTAGTGCGGAGTTTGTTCTGGATTTTGTGAGAATTATGCCTGGAATTCCTAAAGCAAAAGTGAAATCGCGTCTAATTCTAACTCCTGAAAATGCAAAAAGATTGCTCATGGCACTAAAAGACAATATATCTAAGTATGAAACCGTAAATGGTAAAATCAAAATAGATGAAACGCTTGAGAACCCTATGATGCCTTTCTCTTTTGGTGGAACGAATGCACAAGCATGATATTTATAATTAACAGATTTTTCAAGAGCCAGCCGTAAAGGTTGGCTTTTGGCTTTTATAAGGCGGGTTATAAATCAAATTCATCAGAAATTATAGAGCAAAATTTTCTGACGAATGTTAAAATTTAAGATTCATCAGTTGATATAATAGATTATTAGGGTGAATGAAAACATTTTGTATAAGCAATCTGTGATGTTCACTATTATAAAATTTTACTTGTATGTGGCTTATGAAAATACCTTTACAATCATAGGATTGAATGCCTTTGTGAATACAATTACCTGATCGCCAACTTGTAATTTCTCAATATCATTTTCAAAAGCGATGACTTTGGTTATTTGATTGTTTCCAGAAATTATTGTAATTATATTCACAATATCTTGTTTTTCAATACGTACGATTTGTCCGCATATTTGTACTTTCCCGCTTATGCTATTTTCAGAGAAAACCTCTTCGGGTGTTCCTGCTTTTTTGACCGTGCCGTTCTCTATGCACAAAACTTTGGTAGCTAATCTGAAAACTTCATTCAAATCATGACTTACCATAATGGTTGTTGCTGATAATATTTTGTGCGCCTGAGCAATTTCATCCTGAAGTTTTGCTCTCATTTCGGCGTCAATGGCAGAAAGTGGTTCATCTAAAAGCAAAAGTTTGGGTTTGCTTGCAAGAGCTCTTGCCAGTGCAACCCTTTGTTTTTGTCCACCCGATAAGTTTGTTGTTTTATGATTTTTAAATTCCGACAAACCAAATGCTTCCAATAATGCCGCTACATGATTATTATTTTTGTCGTTTTGTGCAAATCTAATATTTTCTGAAACTGTCATATTGGGGAATAATGCAAAGTCTTGAAACATAAAACCAATGCTACGTTTTTGTGGCATAAGGTTGATCTTTTTTGCAGAATCAAACCAAATCGTTTTACCCATTTGAATTAAGCCTTTATCTGGTTTTGTCAGACCCGCTAAAATTCTCAATAGTGTTGTTTTGCCTGCACCGGAAGATCCATACAACGCAAGTAATTCACCTGTTTTAACTTCAGCCCTGATGATTAAGTTTCTTTTACCGTTTGAAGTCAGCATCATTTTTTCAATATCCAAGAATATTATATTATCCTCCATTTCTCATTTTTTTTATTAACGCTGTAAATTGTTGTTAGCAATATCATAGATACCAGAAATAGAATAATGGCGTATAGATTCGCTGTGGTGAAATTGAGCGATTGCACTTCATCATAAATAGCAATAGAAGCTACACGGGTTTCTCCGGGCATATTTCCACCTACCATAAGAACAACACCAAATTCGCCAATAGTGTGTGCAAAAGTTAGTGCGATGGCTGTTATTATTGATGGTTTAATATTTGGAATTATTATCTTGAAGTAAGTCACTATCTTTGATTTACCAAGTGTGTATGAAGCTTCGCGCAAACTATCGGGCAGAGATCTGATGCCAGTGTGCAAAGGCTGTATCATAAAGGGCAAACTAAATATAACTGATGCAATAAGCACACCTTCGAAAGTAAAAGCCAGACGCAAATCAAAGTTTCTCAACAGCCATGCACCTATGCCATTTCGTGGACTATAAATTAGCAGCATATAATATCCAATTACAGAGGGTGGTAAAACCATTGGCATACTGATAAGTGCCTCAATAAAAGGCTTAAAAATGAATCGAGAATATGCCAACCAATAAGCAATAGGGAGTCCAATTATAAATAATATGGATGTTGTAAAAACAGCCAACTTAAATGTGACCCAAAGAGTTTGAATAAATGCTTCGTCCATAAGTCTATCACTTTTTTTTCATTAATGCTATTTCATTCGATTTAATAAGAGCTTCAATTTCATCACCGATTTTAATTTGAATTTGCTTCAACGCACGCGTTGTGATTATTGAATGTATCTCATTGTTAAAAAATAACAAAGTAATCTTTGTGAGTAGCACTCCGGTTTCAATCATGGTAACTTTGCACTTCATGCGGTTGCGCATGCTAATGAGTCCCGTAAGATTGTGCGCGAGCGAAACTTCTGGTTCTTTGAATACAGCATCTATATGATTGCCTTCCTGTAGCCATGTGTCGCTTTGCGTGGATTCAATCGTCAAAGCGGAGAATGTTTGCCCCTCAACATCAAAATCGACCAGAACAATGGCTCCTGACTTTTGAATTTGCTTAATTATTCCTGATAGTTTATTCATTTCTTTTTATTTTGGAACAATAAAGCCATATTTTTCAAAAATTGATTTACAGTCGTCACTGAGCACAAAGTTCATAAATTTAGATGCTTCGGGATTTCGTTCCCAGGTTTTTAGTAATACCATTGCTTGCTCAACAGGTTTATAACTATTAGGATCTAAAATATAATAAGTACCACCCATTTCAGGAAACATAGCCATAGATAGTGCGAGAAAGCCAATTTCCGCATTTCCTGTTTGGGCAAATTGTGCAACCTGTGCAATATTATCTCCATAAACAATTTTATCTTTAACTTTTTCATATAAGTTAAAATATTTTAATGATTCTACTGCTCTTGCTCCGTATGGTGCTACCTCTGGTTTTGCAATAGCTATTTTGTGAACAGATTTATCTGTAAGAATGTCCAAACCATTTTTTATATCCACAGTATTGCTCCATATTACAAGCTTTCCAAATCCATAAGTTTTCACTTCACCATTTGCCATTCTCTGGGCTTTTAACTTATCGGGATAAATTTTATCAGCCGCCATAAATAAATCGAAATCTGCACCATTGATAATTTGTTGATACAACACACCCGAAGCTCCTAAACTAACTGTAATTTTTGCCTTTGGATTTATCAATGAATACTTTGTTTTGATTTCATCTAATATATATTTAAGATTTGCCGCTGCTGCTATTTTTACATTTTGTGCGCTTAGACTAAATGTCAATATGACAAACAAGAATATTAAAATCTTTTTCATAACTTTCTATTTATTTTAATTATTTTAATCCTTTTTTTATTTGTTTTCTATAGGTGGTGTTTTATACAACTGCGGCTTAATTGCAATCATAAGGTACGCCCATTGTTGATTGTGTACTTTAACATCTGGCATTTTGTAATAAATTAAGGTAGAACTTGTATTGAAGAATATACTATACCCTATTTGAAATGAAATATCTTTAGAAGCATTATATTTTAGTGTAAAATCAATTTCTGAACCAAGCTTCTTTGATTTTTTTTCATCTTTATACATTAAATCCTTTTCCAGATTAAAGTTATGTCCAGCCATTTCAGCATAAATTTTGGAGTTAATCTGATATGTTAAGTTATAGTAATAATCAATGAGTCCCTGTGTTGGTAAACTTGAAAAATATTCCATATAACCATTGAATACATGCGGTGCACCATACAATCTGTTGAATGTTCTTGATTTTGTTGCATCAATATCCGATGCAGATCCGGAATAGTAATCTATTCCAATTGCAGGAATAAACTTATCCATGATTTTATAGGATAATTTTGCCGCTAAAAATAGTGCGTCCAATTTTGCAAAAGATTTACCTGCTGTTTTATTGGGGTCTATTCCCTGTTGCTTGTAAGCTGTTAAAATAAAACTTAAATTAGATGAATCATTGCTATATACAAGGTTACCTCCATAAGTTAGCCTTCCATAAACCATTTTCGGATTTGTTTTTGCTTCAAAGCCGTCTCCAACAATGATCATGGAAAGGTTTAATTCCTCACTAAGTCTTTTGGTGATCCATGTATAAGCTAATGTTTTATAACTTTGTTTGGGCGTATAAGCGTAGGCTGTATTCACCAAGGTATCTTTGCTGTTATTATAGGCAAATCCTGTGTGAATTGTTACAAAAGGGCAATTAAATTTTAATAATGCCACATCGTGCGAAGTACCTGTATTACTCCAATTGGGTGATGAAAATAAGCGCAGATCGTCATATTTTAGTGCCTGCCTGCCCATTTGAACTGACAAGCCTGATGTCATAAGATATTCAAACCATGCTTCATTGATTTCTATTTTGGAGCTATTGGTTTTTGTATCACTATTTCCCCAAATTCTTGCATCCTGCAATGATATTCGGGCATTGATTATTTTACCTTTATAATCTGCATTAAAACGTGTTCTTTGCAAAGTTATGAACGAAGGCTGCAATGTATCTGGCATAGGTTTTCTGAAGCCTTCCCTAAATTCTGTACGGGGTCTGTACTCTACTTCTAAATTTGTTTGTGCGCAGAGATTCGAAAAACTGCTCAATACAATGAATGATAATAAAATTAAATAAATCCTTCTCATTTTCTTCTTTGTTATTAATGTAAAACATTCCGTTATAAAATGTTTTAGATAACGGTTTGCAAAAAAAAATTCCCTTTTTCATTTGATTGCCATTTTTTGATTACAACTCCTTTAATTATGCATATTAAATATTTTTTAGTTAAGCCCTCTAAAGAAAAAAGCTTCATTGTTATGCCTCAAAAGCTTGCATCCTTAACAAATAAATTTTCGATATAAAATTTCATAGATAACGATAGTAAAAAATTTAAAGATTGATTTCTACATTGATCTGACTTATTACTTTCTTGACTTGATTCTCAATAACAGTATAGTCTTTCAATATTTTTTGACCATAAGTTGTTAGTTCCATTCCTCCACCATGCAATCCGCCCCTCTGTTTTGTTACAAGAGGCGAAGGGGCTGATTGATTCATATCCTCAATTGTTTGCCAGGCATTTTGATATGAAATATTGAGCTTTTTTGCAGCTTTGTTCAAACTGCCGCATTGAATGATTTCTTGCAGCAGTTGTGTTTTTAATGGATCTAAAAAACAAAAATGATCTTTATATATGTTTATGTAGCAATCAACTCTTATCATCATTTTTTACAATCACATTTATCTCCATTGCATTCACATGGAACTCCAATGATTACTTCTGTTGATTTTATTACAGCAAAGGCAGTATCACCTTGTTTTAAATTCAAATCTGCAATAGCATCTTTAGAGATAATGGCAGATATAAAATTATCATTTCCAAGATCTAAAACTACTTTAGCAGTTATTAAACCTTCTTCTACACTGACAATTTTTCCTTTTAATTTATTACGTGCACTCAGTTTCATATCTTTAAATTTAGTTATTTATTTTAATATAACCAATATTTGTGCCATAATTATAAGTTATTCAATAAGTGATATTTACAAGGTTTTACAAAATTTCTGTATAAAAATTCGCTTACATATTTGTACAAAATTTCATTTAATAGTTACAAAAATGTAACTTTTTATTCCAGATTTTTCCTCAAACAAATCATCTTCGTAAACTTCCAGTCCAAGCCTTGGTAATAAGTTAAAGCCTGTGAATTTGTGTTGTCCGCTAATAATTGAAGGCGATTGATATCTTTCTCCTGTGCCCAAATTAGCATTTGTTCCATTAATTTTCTGCCAATTCCTTTTCTTCTGTAGGATTTATCTACAATCATGTCTTCGAGTGTGGCTGCAATGCCACCTTCTGCTGTAGATATGTTCTTTTGTGCGCTTAACATGCCTACTATTTTACCCGAAACCTCCGCAACAATAATATAAGCATTCTTTTCTTCACCGAGGAGTAAAAAAAGCCCTTTTTCCTGCCTGGCATAATTAAATTCAAAATCTTCTTCAATTGAAAATAACTGCTGAAGTAGCGCTACCATTTCAGGTATATCTTCTAATTGTGCTTTGCGAACAAGAATAGGCTCCATAATTAATTTTAAAAATAGGATAATGCTTTATTTTTTTTAAAAAGTAAAATGGGGCTATTCCTTTTACTTTCTTCTTTCTGATAAGACGCTGCCAGTTCTATTACCTCAGAATTCGTAAGATTTGTTTTTTTGTGGGTTGATATTTGTTTTATTTTACTCAGCAGATCTTTCAGATCTTTTTGATTTAAAAAGATTGAATTATATTCTAAAAATGCATTTAGTGCATAACTACCTGAATGTGTTCCAAAAACAAAAGTGCTTTCAGATTTGCCAATTTCATTTGGACTAAAAGGTTCATACGATTTTTTGTCTTTCAAAAGACTACTTGTGTGGATTCCTGACTCATGTTTATGAGTCATTTCACCTACAATAGGTTTGCTGCTTTGTAGTTTTCTTCCAGATGCTTTTTCAACCATATAGCTCAGTTCAGAAAATATTGAGGTATTATACAGGCAATCAAAATCGGTTGTTAATTTTAAAGCCATAATAACTTCTTCTAAGGCTGCATTGCCAGATCTTTCACCTAATCCGTTTACTGTAACGCTTACGCTATTAGCGCCTGCAATGAGTGCACTTAAGCTATTGGCTGTTGCCATTCCTAAATCATTGTGTCCATGAAATTCAATTTCCATTTTTGATTTTGATAGGCTCTTTATAGAATTTTGAATTAACCTTTGGGTTGAAAATGGATTCAAAATACCTACGGTATCCGCAATTCTGAGTCTGTGAACGCCTAATTCATCTGCCATTTTAATGTATTGGCATAAAAAATCAAAATCCGCACGAGAGGCATCCTGAGCTCCCAAAGAGACATACTCGAAACGCTCTTTTGCAAATTTTACAATAATAGGCATGGACATGAATATCCAATCTTTTGTTTTGCCCAGCGCAGCTATTTGAATATCGGAAACCGGGTAAGAAATATTAATGCCACTTGCTTTCGTTTTTGAGGCAGCTTCAATATCATCAAATCTGGCACGACTCCAACAAGAGCTTCGAAAATTAAATCCTGAATTTATAATGGTTTTAATTGTATTTATTTCATTTTCAGATATGAATGGGGATCCAACTTCAAGTTCTTCAATGCCAATTTCGTCGAGCTTTTGAGCAATATTTAGTTTTTCATTCAAACTAAAAACTACTCCCGGAGCTTGTTCTCCATCTCTGAGTGTTGAATCGATTATTTTGATTGTTCGGTCTGTGTTCATATTACAAATAATTTTAAAATTAGTAAGCGAACCCTTCGGAGGATTTTTGACAAAACATTAGTTTTGTAAGAACCATCCGAAGTTATTAATTCAAACTGATAGATTTAGGTTGCAATGGAATACTTTTCTGCAATTTCATTGTTTTCAAGGGCATCTAAAATTTCATCGATTGCATCTTCATTGATACCACCATACCAAAAATTGTTTGGATGAACAACCATTACTAGTCCTTGCGCACAAACATTTAAACAGGCAGTAGTTGAAACAACAGCATCAATTCCCCTGTCGCCACAAGCTTCTGTAATGTATTGTACAAATTGAGCTCCACCTTTTTTATTGCAGACTCCTTGGGCATCTCCTGCAACACGGTAGGAATTGCAGACTAAAATGTGATAATTGGGCTTTTTCATTTTTCGTATTTAATTTATATTGGTGTTTATTGTATTTTGCTAATCTGTTTATTGTTGTGCTGCAATTTACATTATTCTATTTTATCCACATCCGCCACCGTCGCCCCCGCAGGATTCACCGCACTTAAATGATTTACCAGAGGATTGACAACTGAGGGTTTTTCCCACAAAAACTGCTTCAAGACCTTCTTCTATCAGTCCATTCATTTGGATAATTTTTATACCCATGCTTTTTAGCAAAGACGATGGATTTGCACCTGCACCACTAACCAAAATTGTGTTACAGTCATTGAGCAATTTCGCCAGTTTTATCCAGCGTATGTCTCCCAAGCCAGACATCGGAGCCTCTCGTGTCTCTATAAGTTCAAACCCATCCTCCGTATTGGAATATATTTTGAACTCTTCGGCTTCTCCAAGATGCTGATTTACAAGTATTCCTTCTTGTGTTCCTACAGCAACATAAGGTCGTTTTTCTGTTACAAATAGAGGTTTATTCGCAGCTTGTTTAAGCAGATCTGATGTATTTTTAATATCATTGCCGAGTAATCCTGCTGCATCAGCCCTGCATCGTGCGCAATGTTTCATAGGTTTAATAAATTCCGAAATTTGTTTTTGAATTTCGTGCACCATTTGTTTTGATGGTTCTTCAATATCTTCAAAAGCAGTATCTTTATTGGGATAAACAGGGATACAATTCATTAAATCTGCACCAAGCGAGGCTACATATTTGGCAACATCAACAATATGATGCTCATTGATTCCAGGTAAAATAATCGAATTGATTTTTACAATGATATTGTTTTGCTTTAATAATCGGATGGATTCCGTTTGCCTTTCAATCATCAATTTTCCGGCTTCAATTCCTCTGTAGATTTTTTTATTATAACGTACCCATGAATATATTTGTGCGGCAATCTCAGGATCAATGGCATTCATGGTTATTGTTACATGAGAAACACCAATATCTTTAATTTTATCAATGTTTTGAGGAAGATCAATACCATTGGATGACAAACAAAAGAGCATTTCAGGGAATTCTTTTTGTACCAGCTTTATGGTTTCAAATGTTTCGGATGAATTTGCAAAAGGATCTCCCGGTCCAGCAATTCCAACTACTGCTATTTCTGTACCCTGTCTGGTGATCATGTGCATATATTCCGTTGCTTGCGAAGGAGCAAGTATTGCACTACTCACCCCAGGACGACTTTCATTCACACAATCATATTTTCTGTTGCAATAATTGCATTGAATATTACAGCGTGGAGCAACGGGCAAATGTACCCTTCCATATTTTCCTTTTGCTTCTTCATTGAAGCAGGGATGCTTTTTTGTATTAGCAAGCCTTTCATTTATCCTTTCAATTGCTTCCATGTTACTAATATTTATTTAAAAATCAATGATATTTTTTAGTATTATTCAATTTTTTTACATATATTTATAACCCACTGGCGATGTGTTTTGCTTATATTCAATCAATGCATTAGCAATATTATCAAATAATTGCTGTGCACCTCTATATGCAAGGTGCAAAATACGTTGACCACCCATCCTATCATGAATGGGAAAACCAACCCGCACTAATGGAATACCTAACTCCCGTGCTATATAGTACCCTTTACTATTTCCAATTAGAATATCGGGCTTCAGCGTTTTTGATAAATGCCTAATGCTTTCAAAATCTAATCCCTGATGAACATTTAATGTTTTGTTTCCGGTAATTTGTCGAAGCGAATCTTGAGCATGACCACTTTCGCCCCCCGTAGCGCACAGAACTGTTTTTATTCCAATTTCCTCAAGAAAATTTACCATTGCAATGACGAAATCTTCCTCTCCGTAAACAATGGCTTTCTTGCCAAAAACGTATTTATGACCATCTATGTACGAATCAATTAAACGCCCACGTTCCATTTTGTATTTTTCTGGCATTTCCATGTTAGAGAGTGTTGCAAGAAGCTCAAATAGCTTATCTGTGGCATTTATTCCAATTGGCACCCCCAGATTAAAACGTTCTACACCAAATTTATTTTCAAGGTATTGTGCCCCTGTGGGATTCAAGTTAACATTCTTTATACGACCAGTACCACTACCTTGATTAAGAATATGCCCAAGCTCAATACTCGCACGTGCAGTTCCCAGTTTTTTTAAATCACTAAATGAAGTTCCACCTTGAGGAATTATCTGATATTCCTTCCAGTTTGGATTATCCAATGTTTCCGAGTAGTCTGGCACCATGATAAAGTCAAGCCTGAAATCAGCAAGAATTTCTTTTATATGTCTTAAATCCTCTGTCGAAACAAAACCGGGTAGAATATTGATATGTTCGCTTTGAATCCCCTTAACGGCAAATGCAGAAACTATAGCAGAAACAGCTTCATGAAAACCATCCATGTGTGTTCCCTGATAGCTGGGTGTAGAGGCGGCAACAAACTCTGGTAGATTTTCTCCAGAATGCTGGGATTTATAACTATGGATTAAACCAGCAATATCTTCGCCAATAGTTTCGCTCAGGCAAGTACTTGCAATGGCTATAACCTCTGGATTGTATTGTTGTATTATATTGTCTAGACCTTTGTTGAAGTTTCTTTGACCGCCAAAAATTGTAGAATCCTGACTAAAGTTCGAAGATGCTATATCAACAGGTTCTTTAAAATGACTAATAAGATAACGTCTTATATAGGTGGAACATCCTTGCGAACCATGAATGAGGGGCACGCAAGCTTTAATTCCTTTGAATGCTACACTTGCACCCAAAGGCGAACAAACTTTACAAGCATTGCACGTTGAAGCAAAGTACTGAGAAACATTTTCTTCCAAAATGTTTTCTTGAATTGCTATTTCTGTTTCTTCCATGATCTAAAAATTACTTATTATTTTCGCACAAATTGCCAAACTGGACTCATGGCTGTTGCATATATTTCTTTAGCAAAATTTAGCATACCCTCATATCCTGCAAGCGCTTCTTTGCGTTCATGGTTATGGTCACAGAAGCCAATACCCAACTTGTGTGCGATGGGTCTTTCTTTTACTCCACCGATAAAAATTGTAGCTTCCTTTTCTCTTATAAAATATTGAAGTTCAATTGGATTGGAATCATCAACAATGATGGTACCTTCATCACAAATATCTTTGATGATACTGTAATCATCTTTACTACCTGTTTGAGATCCAATCACAACAGTTTGAACTCCAATTAGACGAAGTGCTTTTACCAAGGAAATAGCTTTAAAAGCTCCACCCACATAAATTGCTGCTTTTTGACCTTTAAGTTTTTCTTTATAACCTGAAAGCGCTGGCAATAATTTCTTTAATTCTGATGATACTAAGCTTCGTGCTGAATGCATCATTTCTTTGTTAACAAAGAATTTCGCTACTTCATACAATGCATCGCTCATATCTTCAATTCCAAAATAGGATACTCTTATGTAAGGAATATTGTATTCCTCCTTCATGTGCTTTGCCAACCATGTCATTGAACCAGAGCATTGTACCACATTTAGCATTGCATTATTTGCTCTTCTTATATCATTGACTCTTCCATCGCCCGTTATTTGAGCAACAATGTTGACACCCATTTTTTTGTAGTACTCACTGAGCATCCATAATTCTCCTGCCAAATTAAAATCACCCAGAATGTTTATTGAATTAAGTATTTTATTATTGTTACCTGATGTTCCCATTAATTTGGCAAGTGCATCACAAGCAATTCTGTAGCCATCTTTTTTAGTGCCATTAAAACCCTCTGCCTGAACCGGCAAAACAGTTAAATTTTGTTCTATACTCACTTTTTTACAAACCGCTTCTATATCATCTCCGATAACACCAACGATACAGGTGGAATAAACAAATGCTGCCGCAGGTTTGTATTTTATGATTAGTTCTGTAAGTGCATTGTATAATTGTTTCTCACCACCAAAAACCACATGCTTCTCCCTCAGATCTGTCGAAAAGCTTAGTCGGTGCAGTTGTGGACCGGAAGAAAGTGCTCCTCGTATATCCCAAGTGTAAGAAGCGCAACCAATGGGGCCATGTACTAAGTGAAGTGCGTCTGCAATTGGATAAAGTACCACACGTGATCCACAAAAAACGCAAGATCTTTGACTCACTGAACCGGCTGCACTTGCTTTTGCGCAATCCATTTCAAAATTTTGATCTCCAGCGGTTGCTATTTGATTTTCTCGTTCTTTAATATACTTTTCCATAATGCATCTAATTGATTACGATTCGGTTTCTGCAAAACTCCCCATGTTGACTATGCAACGAGACAAATTCAATTTACCACAATATGAGGAATTTATACAGAAACCTTTCTGTCTAACATCAAAACAACTAATTACATGACTAATTCCAATTTTTCTTCTGGAACATCACGATCTATTCGATCCATTACGGCAGCCAGAATTTTTTCAACAATCCTGATTCCACCATGATAACCCACTGTCGGAAAATAGCTGTGACCTACCCTGTCAAGAATTGGGAATCCATAACGCACAAATGGAATATCTTCATCTCTGGCAATATATTTTCCGTAGGTATTGCCGATAAGCAAATCAACGCCTTCTTGTTTAATCCATTGATGAAGTAAATACATATCAGCGGTTTCTCCATTTTTGAATTTTGCTTCTGGAACTTTGCTTGCCAATATGCTACTCATTCTGCTTTCAAAAAGTTTTCCTGGAGTTCCACTCACTATGTAAACGGGTTTCATATCAAGCATCACCAAAAACTCAGTCATCGGAATAAGCCAATCTGGGTCTCCAAAAAGAGCAACTCGTTTACCATAAAGATATTGATGCATATCTGCAATCATATCCAACAAACGGCCTCTTTCATTTGTCATTGATTGTGGTACTTTTACATTAGCATATCGACTTAGTGAGGTAATAAATCTATCCGTAGCTTGCAAGCCAATGGGTAAATCCACAATTTCATATTTCACCTTACATTTGTATTCGAGCTTTTTTGCAGCTTCTTCAGTTGCCCAGGGGCCAATTCCTATTGTGAACTTTGCGTCCCCCGTGCTTATCAATTCGTTTATTGTGGTGCCCCCTTTGGGATAAAAAGTGTACTTTCCATTTAAAGGGCCATCCAAAATCCCTGATGTGTCGGGAAACATAACTGTATTTGCCTGCATCTTTTTTGCAATTCGTTTTATTTCCCTCATATCACTGGGTTCTATCCAGCCGCATATTAAGTTGACTTGATAGTTACTTATACCCGTATGTTGAGCGAAATAAGAGGTCATTCCCATGACCATGTTAGCATAACCTGTTACGTGCGAACCAACATAACTTGGAGTATTGCAATGAATTACATGTTTTCCTTTGGGTACCTTGCCTTCTTCTCTTGCTTTTTGCAAAATTTGGTTCAGGTCATCTCCAATGGTTTCGCTAAGACATGTTGAATGAACTGCAATAACATCTGGCTCATAAGTAGCAAATATTGTTTCTATTGCCTGCATTAAGTTTGCTTGCCCACCAAATACGGAAGCACCTTCCGTAAATGAACTGGTTGAAGCCATTACAGGTTCTTTATAATGCCTTGTTAGTGCGCTTCTATGATAGGAACAACAACCTTGTGAACCATGACTATGCGGCAAGCATCCTTGTATTCCTAAAGCTGCGTACATGGCTCCTACAGGCTGACAGGTTTTCGCAGGATTTATTGTTAAAGCCTTCCTGTCAATGATTTTATCGCTTGTGTGTCGTAATAGCATAACTATAAATATTATGAATCATTTCTAATTTTTTTAGTATTACAAATTATAAAACCATATCGATGACGAAATTGGCTTCAATTTGTTTGTGTGTTTCCCAAGGGGCATGAAGGTATTTCCATACAGTAGCGCCAGCAATCATATCAATATCCTGATAAAAATTTATTGCACCTTTAAATCCAGCATACGGTCCGCCATAATCGTAGCTATGAAGCTGCTTTAAAGGTATCCCCATTTTTTGAACAACATATTTTTCCTTTATTCCCGCACAAAAAACATCTGGCTTATAAAACTCAATGAGTTTTTCAGTTTCCCAATGATTCACATCATCGATAATAAGTGCATTTTTTTTCATGTCTGGCATCATTCCTGTGTATCCACTAATTTCAATTCCCTGTGCTTCAAGAGCTTTGATTTGCTCTTCTGTTTTTCGGGGTTTGTAACGAGTTTCATCTTTTTCTACATGAAGTTCTTCTATGTTCCTGCTGTCTGCATCAATGGTAATTGTGGGGATTACTTTTCTTCCTTCATAATCATCCCGATGTCCAAATTCGTAACCAGCAGATACGGTTTCCATCCCTAATTCTGTGAATAATTCCTGATAGTGATGTGCGCGGGATCCTCCAACAAATAACATAGCAAGTTTACCTTGAGTGCGAGGTTTAATTTTATCAATAACTTTTTTAACCTCTGGCATTTCTTCTGCTATAACTTCTTCAATCTTTGCAATTAAACTTGGATCTTCAAAGTATTGTCCAATTTTTCGTAGTGATTTAGCCGTTGCTTCTGCTCCTATGAAATTTACTTTGAACCATGGGATTCCAAATTTGGTTTCCATCATTTCTGCAAGATAATTTATGGATCGATGGCACATAACCACATTCAAATCTGCATGATGTGCTTGTTCAAAAGAATCAATTGTGGAGTTTCCGCTAAATGATGCTATTAATGTTACTCCAATTTTTTCAAAGATTCGTTCTATTTCAAATGCGTCGCCACCAATATTGTATTCACCCAACATATTCATTTTGAATTTACCTTCAACAGGCGCATCATTTAAACCTACAACATGTTTGAAAACACCATTGTTGGCAATGTGGTGTCCGGCACTTTGACTTACACCTTTGTAACCTTCGCAACTGAACCCAAAAATGTTAATTCCAAGTTCTTCTTTCATTTCACGAGCCACAGCATGCACATCGTCACCAATCAAACCTACGGGGCAAGTTGAGAAGATTCCTATATTTTTGGGTTGGAAAAGTTCAAAAGCTTCGCGGATAGCTGCTTTTAATTTTATTTCTCCACCAAAAACAATATTTGAATCTTGCATATCTGTGGAAAAGCTGTACATCATGTAGTTTGGTGAGTCTGGAGTAGGGGGTTTCGTTTGATTTCTACGGGTTAACCATGCGTAAAAACTGCAACCTATTGGGCCATGCACAAGATTAATGATGTCCCTGGTTGGACCAAGTACAACGCCTTTGCATCCTGCATACGTGCAACCTCGTTGGCTTATAATTCCGGGTACTGTGCGCACATTCGCCTGAATTTGCTGTTCTTGTTCAGGATCATTTATGAGCAATTGTTTTTCGCGCTTCTTGGCAACTTTTGCAGGATATTTGCTTAAGATCTCTTTCTTCAATTCAGAAGGATCGGGCAAAACTTTTTCTTCAAATTTCATTTTAATTTCCTCCATTAATCAAGTACACTATCACCACTTTCACCTGTACGCACTTGTATGGCTTCGGCTGTTGGTAAAACAAAGATCTTTCCATCACCGCTATTGCCTGTTTTGTTTGCTGCAATAATGGTTTGTATTGCCAAATCCAATTTGTCGTCAGTCACAACAAGATTAATTAATCTTTTTGTTTTTAGTCGAGGTTCAGTACCTAGTTCTTTAAGTGGTTCCTGAAGTTCGGGGTCATTTTTTACTGCCATATAGTTGGGACCAATTCCCAGTCCACGGCCTCTTCCTTGTACTTCACCGGAAGCCATGAATGAAGGCAAACCTATTGCGGCTAATGCCTTTTTTGTTTCATTCATTTTGGCCATCCTTATGATTGCAATTATCATTTTCATAGTTTCTGCTTTTTATAATTGCTTATAATTCTTTGATACCTTTGCTGATAGTCCATGCTTCCATAACCGGAGTGATGAAAATCTTTCCATCACCAAATTGTCCTTTGGGAGCAGTTCTAGCACTTTCAAGAATTGTTTGTACTACGATTTCTTTATCAGAGTCATTTACAACAATCATTAGTAAAGTTTTGGCTAATTCATCGTAGGTGATGTCGCCAACTTTTAGGCCCCGTTGTTTTCCACGACCATAAACCTGGAGCTTAGTAACAGCAGGAAATCCTGTTTCAAATAATGCTTTCATTACTATTGTGGCCTTTTCCGGTCTAACTATTGCACGTATGAGTAACATATCCTATATTTTTTAATTCGTTATTAATTTGATTCGATATAAAACTTAAATAAATTAGCTAATTAGTTTAATATGCCAAATGTGATGAGCAGTTCTTCCAATTCTTCAATTGTCAATGGATTTGGAATTACGAACATTTTGTTTTCATCGATCTTGCGACATAATTGTCTATACTCGTCTGCTTGTGGATGTGTAGGTTCATATTCAATAACCGTTTTCCTATTAATTTCTGCTCTTTGAACCATGTTGTCTCTGGGAACAAAGTGAATCATTTGTGTACCAAGTTTTTTCGCAAGCTCTTCAATCATTTGATATTCATTATCCACTTTTCGACTGTTACAAATCAGACCTCCTAACCTAACATCACCAGCTTCAGCAAACTTTACAATACCTTTGCAAATGTTATTCGCAGCATACATTGCCATCATTTCGCCAGAACATACAATGTAGATCTCTTGTGCCTTCCCCTCACGCATAGGCATTGCAAAACCACCACAAACCACATCGCCCAATACATCATAAAATACGTAATCAATTTTTTGGGATTCATCATACGCACCTAATTGTTCTAGCAGGTTGACCGAAGTTATAATTCCACGACCTGCACATCCAACTCCAGGTTCTGGTCCTCCTGATTCAACACAACGAACATTTTTGTAACCTTCCTTTACTACATCACTAAGTTCTACATCTTCTCCTTCTTCCCGAAGGGTGTCGAGTACTGTTTTTTGAGCCAAACCGCCCAACAATAAACGAGTCGAATCTGCTTTGGGATCGCAACCAACCACCATTACTTTTTTACCCATTTCAACAAGACCTGCTACTGTATTTTGGGTTGTAGTCGATTTACCGATACCACCTTTTCCGTAAATTGCAACTTTTCTCATAATTTCTATTATTAATTTATGCTTCTGAAAGTGGGAATACCACTTATCGTGCCAAACTAACTAAAGAGTTCAAATACAGTATAATACATGGGTATTGTTTGGACGATTTGACTAATGAGGAATTATAAAAAGTTTCAAAAATGTAAGTTTTTAAGTGTAAATTACAATTTTGGAACTTTTGGAAAAGCGATGAATTATAATAATGGATATAATGAATTGATTAAATAGTTATTAGGTACTTTTTTCAGTTTAATTCTAGGGATTAATTAATATTTAATAATTCACATTCTAATATACTGTGATAATTAAATTATTGAAAATTATTCATTTCTTGTTTTGTAAAATAATGTTATAACCATATTACATAATAGTTAAAATATAAATTCTATCACTGTTGATCGAGTAAAAAAAACTTAAAATTAAGAAATAGCTTATGCTTAATAGGTACGCCACTATGTGGCTATAAAAGTGGTCGGTTTTAATTTCTAAAAAGGTTTCGAAGCTACGCTTCTTTTTAAAATGCAACTTAGTTGCGAAATCTTAAAACTTCTGAAAACCACGTAAACTGTTATGTCGCATTTTTTCTAAAATATGCTTACAAACCCAAAATCATGACACCCAATAGTAGATACGCAATGTATTGCGTATCTACTGATTACTGTGGTATATTATTAAAATCCAAGATTTATAGTTAAGGCAAATGTAATACGAAAAAGATTTGCTTTTTTATTGATTTGCCAGAAGCGTCAATTAGTTCCATTGTTCCGTTGCCAGATTCCCCATCCCCTATTCCATCTTCTACAATGGGTAGTGACAATTCGAAATTGTCGTTTTTATACTTACCTATTATCATATTTCCTTTACTATCTTTTTTATCAGCAAATTTTGTAATAACACCGTTAAGATTAAGAATCACTCCGCCTTCAGTTTCGTAGCAAATATGCTTTCCGGCATTCATTCTTTCTTGGCTAATTGCAAAACTATAACCGTATTCCGATATTCCTTCGGGTACGGAATTAAACTCGTCAATTGAAACCTCTACAGCTTGTTGTTCTGTCTTTTTAGTTGAGTTGTTACCACAGCTATAGAACAAACTTATTGTTGCTAAGGCTATTACTAGGATAATTTTAAATTTTCTCATTTTTTTAGATTTATTAAATATTTCAAAACAAACTTAAATTAAATTATTAAATAAGAAAAGAACTTCTTTGTTTTATAGCATTAGTTGCATCTAAAGTTTGGAAGTTACCGGAGAAAAGGCAAAAATGCAAACTAATTTTGATGATTCCAAACAATTGTGATTTTTTCCCCCAGAGGGTGTAGGTTTCTTATGGGTGGGGCGTGCCCAGAACATTAGCAGGTGAAAAGGTGCTTTGGGGTGCCCAATATACAGCAGACGGTTAATCGACAAATGTCTGGAATGACGAACAGATATTATAGGGATTGTTCAATTTGCATGGCATATGTGAGGCATAATTGTCTGGGTAAGCAAGCACATCAATTTTTAGCCCAAGGAGCATCATAAGGAAAATGTTGAAAATACGACAGTTATAGGCAAAGGAAAAAGTAATTACCATGAGAATTCCCTGATTCGGTTTCGTTTCCAATAGACAATTCAATGAATCCAAGATTCTCCTAATACTTTTTTGTAATTCAAAAATAAAGTGATTAAAAATTAAATATTTATATTCAGAAATCAGAATTATTTTGTATTTTTGTCTTTAAACATACAGGGGGTGTAAAATTGAAAGTGATGTATTATTTTACTAATAACATGAAAAATGAGGGATAAGATTGAAAAAAGAACCGAAATTTCATTTCTCTATGATATAAGCAAAGAGTTACAGAAGGTAAAACGAATAGAGGAATCGATTTACCCTATATTGAAACATTTAGCGGAGTACATTGGCATTTCATGCTGTTCGCTTACAATCATAAAATCCAAATGCCATGGGAGCATCCTTGAAGAATTTTATGGTCTCAATCAGAGTGAAATATCAAATTTAAAAGTTCACTTAAAAAATTTAAGCGCAAAAATTATCGAAACTGGTGAGCCAATGATTGTGCCTAAAATTTCGCATACACCACAATTTATTAAAAGCTCGCGGGATCTCGCCGATTTTACTTATGAAATTTCACTAATTTGCGTTCCGATTAAAGCAGCATCCAGTGTATTGGGATTTTTCGCTTTCAGTCTGGAGTTCTTCGAATCCATCTCCTTTAAACTAGAGTTTCGAATTCTTAATATAATTGGAAGCATGCTTGCTCATTCCATTATTGCCAGTCAGGAAAAAGTGGATGAAATTAATCTTCTCAAAAGGGAAAATCAGAAGCTTCAGAGTGAACTCACCAAAGAACTTAAAAACAATGAAATCATTGGCAATGCAAGTAGTATTCAGGCCGTTTTTGAATTGGTTAGGAAAGTTGCCAAAACCAATGCAACTGTTTTATTGCGAGGTGAAAGCGGTGTTGGAAAGGAACTTGTTGCCAATGCAATTCACAACAATAGTCCCAGGAGTGAAAAACCCTTGATTAAAGTAAACTGTTCTGCATTGCCAGATTCACTTATAGAAAGTGAATTATTTGGACATGAGAAAGGGGCTTTTACCGCATAGCCGTCAATTTAGTAGGCACAATATTGATTTATAATAGAATACGAATGTTTGAGCAATAAGGGGGCTTTGCCCCCTTGGGCAAAAGCAGTCCTCATACCTAATTTTTTTTTTGCCATAATAA